>ENA-OUQW01000026-OUQW01000026.1-human-gut-metagenome-genome-assembly--contig:-NODE-26-length-169912-cov-17.824423_pt1 | contig 169912 bp, 145 predicted proteins | sample MGYA00248464_ERZ548849 | MGnify/ENA primary metagenome ERZ548849 (study PRJEB26491, sample SAMN04978193) | human gut metagenome | host: Homo sapiens | study: EMG produced TPA metagenomics assembly... | reverse complement strand
TGTCCTGCCAAGCGACTACTGAGCCACGATGGCGAATAGGAGCGTATGCGTCCGTCCTCACCACCTAAATAAGAAAGGCTTAGAATATCCAATTGTCTTCATACAATACCGTAGCTGTGTCACCCGTTCGTCCGCTCATCACAGCGTGTATTCACCCACCATTTTACGTCCGTCCGCCACCCAATAAAGGTAGAAATCAATCATCAAATGACACATTATTTATATTTGAAGCCCTCCTAATTAAGCCTCAAATCTATCAAACTTAGGCATAAGTGCAACCCCAAGTGCAGTAGGACCTGTATGGCACGAAGTAACAACACCGATACGTGTCTTGAATTCAACTCCTGACTCTAGAAGCTTAGTGCTTATAGCTTCCTCAACTTCTTTTCTGTATTCACTTGCTTCTTCAGGGTTAGTACAATATCCAACTGTTATATCATAATCATTGATATTAAGTCCTGACTCCTGAAAATGCTTGCATAATAATTCGATAACCTTTGCTTTAGCTTTCTTTCTTGTTCTAAAGAAACCGCCAACGCCTATTTCCCCACCCTTCATAATAATAATAGGGCGAAGATTTAACTTGCTTGTAATCATAGTAGCTGTCTTTACAAGACGTCCACCTTTAGTTAAGTAATCAAGAGATTCTGTTGTGAATATAATTCTTCCAAAAGGACGCATAGCTTCAAGCTTCTTAACTGTATCTTCATAAGAATATCCAGCATCTCTCATACACATAGCTTCATATACGAATAAAGACATAGAAGCTGAATTCTGTAAGGAATTGATAACGGTAATCTTAGCATCCGGATAATCTTCAATAATCATATCCCTTGCAGTGCAGGCTGAGTTGTATGAACCAGAGAAATATGTTGTTATACAACAGCATATAATAGGTACACCAGCCTCAACTGATGGCATAAATGCATCAACATAATCTTGAATAGAAGGAAGAGAAGATTTAGGAAATGCGTTCTCATCTGTCATTTTTCTATAGAATTCATCATAGCTGATTTCAAATTGCTCTTTATAATAAGTCTGTCCGTCAAATGTAGTATATAACGGAACTAATGTAACATTATGTTCTTCTGCGTACTCCTTAATCCAGTCACATGAAGTATCACTTATAAGTTTAAACATATGTGCCTCCAACATTCAAATATTTATTTATATATGATAACACATAGTATTCAAAACCACAAGACATAATGATAAAAATGTTTTCAGCTTGACTAAAAAATAATCAGTTATAATTGAATTAAAGTTGTAATTAAAGTGTTATAAAGTATGGTATGAAATAACAAAAAGTGATATACTATAAAATAAATTGATTTAATTAAAATTTTATAAAAACAATACGCTAATAAATAACATTTTATAAAATATCGGTAGATTAAGACATTAAGTAGAAATGGAGATTAATAAATGAAAGTTTTAGCTTTTTTAACAGATGGATTTGAAACTGTAGAAGCACTTGCAGTTATAGATATATTAAGAAGAGCGAATATAGGTGTCGACACTGTATCAATTACTGGTAATAAATCAGTAAAAAGTGCACAGAATATTATAGTTGAAGCTGATAAGCTTATTGAAGATATTAACTGTAACGATGAAGATGTATGCTTCCTCCCAGGAGGACCGGGACACAAGACATATTATGATTGTGACAAGCTTATTGATATGCTTAAGGTGCATAATGAAGCTGGTGGCAGAATTGCCGCAATATGTGCCGCACCAAGCGTACTTGGAAAGTTAGGCTTCCTTAAAGGAAAGAGAGCAACAGCTTTCCCGGGCTTTGAAGATATGTTAGAAGGGGCTGAGGTTGCACCTAAGACAGAGAGAGTTGTTACAGATGGTAATATAACAACTTCAAGAGGAATGGGAACTTCTGTTGATTTAGGACTTGAACTTGTTACTCTTATTAAGGGTAAAGAATTAGCCGATGAACTTGCTGTCAGTACACAGTATATTAATGATTAATTGTATCTGGGGGCAGTATGAGTGAGTATTTAGATTATGATGAAGCTGTCAGAGCCAATAGAGCAAGAAAGAAGAAGGCTATGGCAATGAAGAGAAAAAGACAGGCACAGATAAGACTTATCAAGAGAAATTTATTTGCAGCTATATTACTGTTAGTAATATCGGTTGTTGTCACCAAGTCAGTTAAAGCAATAAGTTCGCGTGCAGATGATAGTAATGCACAACAGCAGGCAGTGCTTACAGATAATGTTATAGAAGATAATAATATAACAGTTATACAGCAGGAATCGGTATTTAAGTGTGCCGCAAAGTCACCAGACTATAAGGAAATGCTTGATGGTGATATACAGTCACCTTATGTGGCACTTCTTGATGTTACCAATAACCAGCTTATAGCAGGCAAGCAGGCAGATACAAGAATATATCCAGCCTCTATGACAAAGGTAATGTCACTTATAATAGCAGTTGAGAATATACAGGATTTGAATAAAACGTACCGTTTTGGTTTTGAAGAGCTTAATAATCTGTATATACAGCAGGCATCAGTTGCAGGTTTTAGTGTTGATGAAGAAGTGACAGCCAATGATTTATTATATGGACTTGCACTTCCCTCAGGAGCAGATGCGGCATACGGAATAGCACAGATAACTGCTGGTTCAGAAGAAGAATTCGTTAAGCTTATGAATGAGAAATGCGAAGAAATGGGATTGAAGAATACACATTTCTGTAATCCGTCAGGACTTCACGATGTTAATCAGTATACAACGCCGGCAGAGATGGCGATGATTATGGAATATGCTATGAGTAATGAGGTGTGTGCAAAGGTTCTTGGAACATACCAGTATACAACTGCTTCTACACCACAGCACCCTGAGGGAATACATCTTACAAGCACAATGTTCTCAAGAATGGTCGGTAATGAAGTGCCGGGAGTAACCATTAAGGCAGGAAAGACGGGCTATACAGATGAAGCACATAACTGTCTTGTTAATTTTGCAGAAAAAGACGGAAATGAATATGTAACAGTTATGGCTGCGGCAGGCAACCGCTGGTATGTAATATTTGATGGTTTTAAGATATATGAAAGATATCTTCCATAAATTGGTATAATAAACAGACGGTATAAGCACATAATAATACCAAGATAAGCAATGAAGCTTATCTAATAAAGAATATGTCTAAGGACATAAGGACGGAGGTTTATTATGGCTAGTTCAAATTCAAGTTCAACTTCATCAAAGACTAAGAAGAATGCACAGGATGCACTCGACAGATTTAAGATGGAAGTAGCATCAGAAATCGGTGTCAACTTAAAGGAAGGCTACAATGGTGACCTTACTTCCGCTGAGGCTGGTTCTGTAGGTGGTAATATGGTTAAGAAAATGATCAGAAAGCAGGAAGAACAGATGTCACAGGGTGGCAACTAGGTAAAAGCCATATATTAGATAAATCTAATAATGACATTTTTAAACTGCTGATACGCTTAACTAAACAGTATCAACCAATTTAATAATAAAAGCCGTCTTGCAGGCAGGAATTTGATAATACAGTAATTGTTATATGATAAATAACAATTGCTGGCTCAGTTAATCAATGAACTACTTGTAAGGCGGCTTTCTTAAATATATTAATATTAATCTAAAAATTTATCTACCCAGCATTTCCAGGAAAAATGCTTATGTGCGTAAGCTCTTGCATTATCGGACAATGAATTAATATTTTCCAGAACACAATCTTTATCGGATAATGAATTAATAATTTCTGGAACACAATTATCATAAGCTGTGTTATTTAGAATATCCATAATGATATCAGGCACAGCTTCGATATTTTCAAGAGAGTATGTGTATACACCTTCATTTTCACCAATATTCAGAATATCAGTTAAATAGGTGCTTGCGTCAGTCAATGAAAGACAGCCATTCATAAGTGCAAGTGGAATTCTGTCGTGCATACCGCCTTTAAACCAGGGCATCTGGTTTAAAGACAGACGTGCATTTGAATATATGGCTGGAAGCCTGTTATAAGTAACTTCCTTTCGTATATCAAGATACTTAGTGTACTCGGGAATTAAGATATCACATTTATCGGCAAAAGCATCCCAGCCGTGTCCGTATATAGTTATTGGAATTCTGTTTTTAATTATTGTGCTTATAATCTCCTCACGGATAATACATTGCAGATATACATCTATTAGGAAATTATTGTGAAGATATTGTATTGTTGAAGAAGAATTGTCTAATATATTAAGGCTTCTAAGATATTGGACGGCTTTCTCCTGCGTAAATGAAGGATTATTAAGAAGTGCATTAAGCAGATAATCATTATCTATATCCTTAATTAGTGTATTTTTAGTGCTATTATCGTTGATATCTTTATCGTTAATATTATTATTTTGAATATTTAAGCCACTTTTGTTATATAAAAGTGCAACCTTTACAGGGTCAGTGTAAGTGCTTGTAAATAGCAGTTTTACCGCACGTTTACTACATTTATGGTATGATAAAGTGTTGTAGCTGCTGTCTGAATTAGTATCAGCCATATTGTCCTGACAGTATTTTTTAGAAATATTACTGATGGAATATTCATCAGCACTTAACGGAATAACCTTTACTTCCCTGATATGTGGGAAACTTTCCCTGATTAGTTTTGCGTGAAATGTATCAAGGCATATTACATTGTAATTGTTAAGCTGCACTTTAAGAGCCTTATAGTGGTAGAGTGGGTGGTCAAGAATGTAATGCCATACAGGAATATCAAAATTATTAAGAATGTATCCATTGTTATATTTAATACAGGGAATAGTCGTATTAATATCAATTATGGCATCTAAATCTGCGTTAAAATAAGGCTTAAGCAACATATATGCTGTATCAGCTAATGTGCCGCTTAAACCTTTGGCTGGCTTTGGAATATTAAGATGTGTAACTTTAATACCAGCATTGATGAGTTCTTCTGATATACGCTGTTCAAAATATGATGTTGAGTTGTAGCATATATCTTTATAACTTAAGAATAGAATATGTCTGTATTTGCAATTATCCATATTAATCCTCATTATAATTATAAAAGTCTGTGCATTATAAAGTCATATATATCCTGGCTTGAGTCTTTCCATTTGTCACACATATCTTTAGCCTGGTCTTCTAAAGGTACTCCAAGGTTAAGCTCAATAAGTGTGCTGTCCCCTTCTTTAACCAGAAGATGTGCGATATAAGTTCCATTGGTAGTACGATAGTAGTCAGAAGTAGTTCCAACCTCGGATTTTAGTTCGTATTTGTTCCTTGCAAGATATGAATCAATATCTTCACGTATTGCAGGTGAAATCTTAGTATAGAAAAACGCTACAGTATCTTCGCCTTCCTGTGTGAGTTTGTACTGTGTACTGTTTCTGTAATTCATTTGCTGGATAAAGGAATCTTCAACTAATGAATTAATTGTTTCCTGAAATGTAAAATATGAAGTATATTCATTATCGAGCATAAAAGTTGATATCTGTACATTGGAAAGCGGAAAATTGACCTTGCTTAACATATACAAAATCATCAGCTTATAAAGCGTTGTCGAATCGGTATTCATACATAGTTCCGTCCTTGATAAATATTATTATCTTTGAAGTGTTTATTGAGTGAGTTCAATACAAGCTTCTTGTTAGAACTCCATAAAGGAGCTTTAAGTATTGATTTGGGACCATCGCCCGTTATTCTATGGACAACCATATCAGGTGGCAGATGAGTTATTATCTGTCCTGCAATATCCATATATTCTTCTAGTGAAAGCACATTAAAAAGACCTTTATCATAATCCTGGCAAAGGTCAGTACCTTGTAAAATATGTAAAAGCTGTATCTTAATTCCTGATGCACCACAGTGTGCGATGTAGTCAGCAGTATTTAACATATCAGTCATATTTTCATTGGGAAGCCCTGCTATCATATGGACAATTGGACGTATTCCAATAGAACGAAGAGTGCTTACACACTCATCAAATGTCTTAAGAGGATACCCACGCCTTATATAACGGGCAGTGTTCTCGTTGGTAGTCTGTAAGCCTAATTCAACCCATACAGGTTTTATTAAGGAAAGCTCAGCTAATAAATCAAGAACTTTATCATCTATGCAGTCAGGTCTTGTAGCTATAGATAAAATGTCTATGTCATCACGCCTGATAACCGGCATATAAAGATTACGCAGATAATCTATATCAGCATAAGTATTAGTAAAGGACTGGAAATAGGCGATAAAATGACCGCCATTATATTTGTTCTTTATTAATGCTTTGGCATTATCTATCTGTGTGTTAATATCCATATCGGATTTTCTGCCGCCTGCGAAGTCGCCTGAACCTCCGGCACTACAGAATATACATCCTTTTGTATCAATTAGCCCGTCACGGTTAGGGCAAGTCATTCCACCGTTCAGGGCTAATTTGTAAAGCTTATGGCCATATTCTTTTTGAAGAAATTCGTTAAGGGAATAGTAATATGGTAACATATATTACTTAATTAAGTCCATAACGGCTTTGGCAACAACATCGGTTACCTTAGGGTCAAATGCTTCTGGTAAAATATTAGTATCTGAAAGTTCTGAATCTGGAATAAGGTTAGCAATTGCTAAAGCTGCTGCAAGCTTCATTTCCTCAGTTATCTGTGTAGCACGTCCCTGTAATGCACCTTTGAATATACCAGGGAATGCGATGACATTATTAACCTGATTAGGAAAATCTGAACGGCCTGTACCGACAACTCTTGCACCAGCGGCTTTCGCAACATCTGGCATAATCTCTGGAACAGGGTTAGCCATAGCAAATATAATAGCATCCTTATTCATAGTCTTAACCATATCAGCAGTAACGATATTAGGAGCAGATACACCTACGAATACATCAGCACCGACTAAAGCATCAGCAAGTGAACCAGTCTTACCTTCAAGGTTAGTAACGTCCATCATAGATTTCTGCATCCAGTTAAGACCTTCACTATTCTTAGAAAGAATACCAGATTTGTCGCACATAGTAACATTTTTAAAGCCGTAGGTAAGAAGAAGCTTAGTAATAGCAACACCGGCAGAACCAGCACCATTTATTACAACCTTACATTCTTCCTTGGTCTTTCCTGTAACCTTTAAACCATTGATGATACCAGCTAATACAACGATAGCTGTTCCGTGCTGGTCATCGTGGAATACAGGAATATCAAGAAGCTCTTTTAATCGGCTTTCTATTTCAAAGCATCTTGGAGCCGATATATCTTCAAGATTAATGCCGCCAAATGCAGGTGCAATATTAACAACAGTCTTAATAATCTCCTCTGTATCCTGAGTATCAAGACAGATAGGAACTGCATTAACACCACCAAATGATTTGAATAACACAGCTTTACCCTCCATAACAGGCATAGCGGCGTGTGCACCGATATTTCCAAGACCAAGAACGGCACTTCCGTCAGATACAACAGCAATAGTGTTAGACTTTATTGTATATGTATAAGCGGCTTCTTTATCTTTGGCAATAACCTTACAAGGTTCTGCTACACCAGGAGTATATGCTAAAGCAAGGTCTTCCCTTGTTGTAATACTCATCTTAGGAGTTGTTTCAAATTTACCATTCCATTCTTTATGAAGCTGTAAAGCTTTTTCTGCATTAGTCATAAGATATATGTTCCTTTCATGAATAATATTATAGAATAATCATATAGACTATATAATAACACAAGCTGAAATTATCATCAATATAAGTCTTTTATTTTTGGGAAAAATAATGTATAATAAATTACGAAATCTAAGATACATATTCGTATCGTTTCCCAGATTAATTTGTTATATATAGTTATTTTACAATTGATATTAGATTTAATCATAGTGTATATCCGGTATTTATGAGTAATAGCATTTTTTATAATCAATAAATACTGGAATAAGTTAAGGAGGTTTAAATGCGTGAGAAATTAGAAACACTTTCAGTAAGCGTATTAAGAGATTTTGCAAAAGACAAGAAGATAAAGAACATATCTGCTATGAGAAAGAGTGAGCTTATTGATGCTATTATTGCAGCAGAGGAAAATGAGAGTACTGTGGGATATACTGATAATGAGGCAACTGTTAATACTGTTACTGAACGGACAGTTAATAATTCTGAAACAGCTAATACTAATAATGAAGCAATAAATAATACTAATAATAATGAAGCGGTGAATAATAATCACAGACAGCACCAGAACGAAAGATATGAGAAACGCCCATATCAGGAGCGTCAATATCAGGAACGTACATATCAGGAGCATACAGTTAATGAAGGTAAGGCTTCTTATGATGAAGCAAAAGAGCCAGAGATGGCGGATGGAATACTTGAAGTATTACAGGAAGGCTACGGATTTATAAGATGTGAGAATTTTCTTCCTGGCGAGAATGATGTGTATGTAGCACCATCACAGATAAGAAGATTTAACTTAAAGACAGGTGATATAATAAGAGGACCTAAGAAAGCCAAGACACAGGCTGAGAAGTTCTCCGCAATAATGTATGTTGAGTCTGTAAATGGACTTAATCCGGTTGTTGCACAGAGAAGAAAGGCGTTTGAAACGCTCACACCAATCTTTCCTAATGAAAGAATTCATCTTGAGAGGAATTCCAATACAATAGCGATGAGAATGGTTGATCTTATATCACCTATAGGCAAGGGGCAGCGTGGTATGATAGTATCACAGCCTAAGTCAGGTAAGACAACACTTCTTAAGCAGATTGCCAATGCGGTTACTAAGAACAACCCGGAAATGCACCTTATGATTCTTCTTATTGATGAAAGACCAGAGGAAGTTACAGATATTAAAGAGTCAATAACAGGTGATAACGTAGAGGTAATATATTCAACATTTGATGAACTTCCGGAAAGACATAAGAGAGTATCTGAGATGGTTATAGAAAGAGCTAAAAGACTTGTAGAACAGAAGCAGGACGTAATTATTCTTCTGGATAGTATTACAAGACTTGCAAGAGCCTATAATATGACAGTTCAGGCAAGTGGACGTACATTATCAGGTGGTCTTGACCCGGCGGCACTCCATATGCCTAAGAGATTTTTTGGTGCAGCACGTAATATGAGAGAAGGCGGAAGTCTTACAATACTTGCAACAGCACTTGTTGAAACAGGAAGTAAAATGGATGACGTAGTATTTGAGGAATTCAAGGGAACAGGTAATATGGAACTTGTACTTGACAGAAAGTTATCCGAGAAGAGAGTATTCCCGGCAATAGACATAGCCAAGTCGGGTACAAGAAGAGAAGACCTTCTTCTTGATAAGGAAGAACTTGAGGCAGTAGACATAATGAGGAAGGCCCTTAACAGCCTTAAGACAGATGAAGCTGCAGAAAGAATACTTGACCTGTTCACCAAGACAAGAAATAATGATGAATTCGTAAAGACAATCATCAAGAACCGTTATGTATAAAAATATTATATATAAAATATAAAAGCTGCGTTTGTTAATTCGTATTAATATATGGAATATATGGAAGTTAAAAAATTGGTAAGTTTTTTGTAAGTTTTTAAAATTAGTACTTGCATTACATATATGTGTATGATACAATAACAAAGCTGTTTATCAAAATGATAAAAAGAAATAAGGATAAATCATATAAAGATATTGTAAAGAGGTGAAAGTAATGAGAGAAGGAATACATCCAGCATACTATCAGGCAAAGGTTGTTTGTAACTGTGGTAACGAATTCGTAACAGGTTCTACAAAGGAAGAAATTCACGTAGAAATTTGCTCAAAGTGCCATCCATTCTATACAGGACAGCAGAAGGCTACATCAGCTCGTGGACGTATTGATAAGTTCAACAGAAAGTATGGTGTTAATAACTAGTTATGAACATAAAGTTGAGGTTGTCAAGACCTCAACTTTTTTTTGCGCGAGTAACGATGAGAATAGGAATATATAATGCTGTGAATCCTGCTTGCAGGAATTCACGGTATTATATATTTCTATTCGAGGAGCACCGCGACAGTGACAGAAGCTTTTGCTTCTGGAACGGCATCGTTACGAGTTAGCCACAACGCAAACCGATCACCTACCGCTATAACAGCCCCAAAGCTCTATAGCGAAGCGCCTAGAGCGTGTCCGACAGGTCAATGAACAGGCACTCTACAGCAAAGCGCATAGAGCCCGTCCGACAGGTCAATGAACAGGTGCTCTACAGCGAAGCGCCTAGAGCCCGTCCGTATATCTAAGCCCGTCCGGTTTACACACATTGTCCGCTAACCTCACCAATATTCCATCAAACAAATTGGAGGTCCAAACTATGAAACCATCAGGTATAGGTGGTCAGGCAGTCATCGAGGGGATTATGATGCGCAATAAAGACAAATACTCTATTGCCGTAAGAAAGCCTGACAATGAAATCGAAGTTACCGTTAGAGAAAGTAAGGTTCTTACTGAAAAACATAAATGGATGAGTTACCCTGTAATAAGAGGTGTAGTAAGTTTCATAGACTCACTCATAACAGGAATATCAACAATCAACTACTCAGCATCATTTTATGATGATCCAGATGAGCAGAAGAAGACCAAGGCTGATGAAATCGGCAAATCAATATTCAAAGACAAGTTTGAATCAGTACTTATGGCACTTACAGTTATAGTGTCAGTATTTCTTGCAGTTGGTTTATTTATGCTTCTGCCATACTATGTATCAAGACTTGTTAAAGGATACGTTGCTTCAAAGACACTTCTTAATCTTATAGAAGGCCTAGTCAGAGTTGCAATATTCATACTATATCTTGTTCTTATATCATTGATGAAAGATATTAAAAGGACATTTATGTATCATGGTGCTGAACACAAATGTATCAATTGCATTGAGAATGGTGCAAGGCTTACAGTAGAAAATGTTATGAACAGTTCAAGATACCATAAAAGATGTGGAACAAGCTTTTTATTTATAGTAATGTTTATAAGTGTTGTATTCTTCATTTTCATAAGAGTTGACAATACAGCACTACAGATTGTTATAAGACTGCTTTTAGTTCCTGTAATTGCAGGCGTATCTTATGAATTTATAAGATGGGCAGGACGTAATGATAATGGGTTTACAGTTGCTTTAAGCAGACCGGGAATGTGGCTTCAGAAGCTCACAACAAGAGAACCTGATGAGGATATGGTAGAAGTTGCCATAAAGGCAGTTGAGGAAGTATTCGACTGGGAAGCATTTTTGAAGGAATATTATCAGACTTCACTTGATATGGAAGCTGATATTAAGGTGGCAGAAGCCAAGCTTGCCCTGACAGGTGAATTAATACATAAGCCTAAGAAGACAAGAAAGATTGATGCCAGGGAAGTTGCTATGGCAGAAACTTTGAAATCTGTTGAAAGCAAGTCGCTTGCAGGTTCAGATAAAGATAGTTCTAAGTCAGATACAGAAAATGGTAATTCTGACACATTAAATTCAGATACAGATGTTGTGAAGACTGATACAACTGATACAGGCAATGTTGAAGCTGAGCCAGACACAGTAAATGCTGTTGATGACACAGACAATGGCAATTCAGATGAGGATAATGCTAAGTCAGACGGTGAGGCATTACAGGAAAATGCAGAGTCAGATGATAAAGCACAAGAAAGCACAGAAGCTGATAATGAAACGTCACAGGAAAATGCCGATGATGATTTACCTGAGGGCTTTGAGATAGAAGACCACTACGAAACTGTTGAAAAAATCAAGACAGAAACTGGAAGCAAATATGCTTTTACAACAGAAAACGTTCAGGAAGATATTGACGAGTCTGAGAATATGTCTGTTGAAGAAGTAGAAGCAGCTTTCGAGATAGAAGAGACAGAACAGGAAGAAGAAAATATCAGTGCTGACGAAGTGCCATTATTTAAGCAGAGAGATAGAGAATAAGGTAGATATATGCAGTTAGATAATGTTAAGACTTTAAGGGATGCTGTTAATTATGGAAAACAGTTTCTTGAGGATTTCGGTATAGAAAATGCCCAGTATGATGCAACCGAGCTGCTATTGCTTGTGATGGGCATTAGTAGAACACAATATCTTATTAATTCAATGGATAAGATAGATAGTGGAAAGCTTGCAGAATACGCAGAACTTATTAATAAAAGGGCAGAGCATATTCCTTTACAGCACATTACCGGAATTGTGAATTTCTATGGCAGGGAATATAAGGTTAATGCCAATGTGCTTATTCCAAGGCAGGATACAGAAATTCTTGTAGAAGAAGTTATGAAGCTGACTAACTCTGAAAGCCGTGTGCTTGATATGTGTACAGGTTCAGGCTGTATAATTATATCACTTGCTGCATCAGGGCATACTTCTGAAAATGGAGCTGTTGCCATAGATATATCAGATGATGCACTAAAAGTAGCTGACTATAATAAAAAGTATAATAATGCAGATTATATTAAGCTTATAAAGAGTGATATGTTTAGTTCTTCGGAATGTGAGCAATATAAAAATGAGGATAACAGATTTGATGTTATAGTATCTAATCCACCATATATACCTACTAAAGATATAGATGAATTATCAGAGGAAGTAAGGCTGCACGACCCTGTGCTTGCACTAGATGGTGATACGGACGGTCTTAAATTCTACAAGGCGATAACTAAACAGTCTGTAAATTATTTAAAAGAAAATGGATATTTATGTTATGAAATAGGTTATAATCAGGCAGAAGATGTCCGTAATATAATGGAACAGTGCGGCTATTCTGGCATTAAGGTTATAAAAGATCTTGCAGGACTTGACAGAGTTGTAATTGGCAGGCTTAATAATATTAATTAATACCGTTAAACGGAGAAATGGAGAAATACAGCAATGAGTATGTTTGACAGATTAGAAGATACATTACGCCGTTATGAAGATGTAACAGCGGAACTTGGCAATCCGGATATTGTAACTGATCAGGACAAGTTCAGAAAATATATGAAAGAACAGAGCAATCTTGCACCTATCGTTGAAGCTTACACAGAATATAAGGCAAGCAAGCAGAATATAGAGGACAGTCTTCAGATGATAAGTGAAGAAAGTGATGAGGAACTTTTAGAGATGGCAAGAGAAGAGCTTGCTGACTCTAAGAAGAAGGTTGAAGAATTAGAGAAGAAGCTTAAAATATTACTTCTTCCTAAAGATCCTAATGATGATAAAGATATCGTGGTTGAAATCAGAGCTGGTGCAGGTGGAGAAGAAGCAGCACTTTTTGCCGCAGAACTTTTCCGTATGTACTCACACTATGCAGATACTAAGGGCTGGAAGATAGAAGTGGTTAATGCTGATGAAACTGGTATCGGCGGTATGAAGGAAGTAGAATTTATGGTTAAGGGACAGGGTGCATACTCTGTTATGAAGTACGAAAGTGGTGTACACAGAGTACAGAGAGTTCCTGTAACAGAATCTAACGGAAGAATTCAGACTTCGACAGCTTCTGTAGCAGTTATGCCAGAGGCAGAGGAAGTTGATATCCAGATAGATGATAAGGATATCCGTATTGATGTTATGCGTGCCTCAGGTAATGGTGGACAGTGTGTCAACACAACTGACTCAGCAGTCCGTCTTACTCATTATCCTACAGGTATAGTTATCTACTCACAGACAGAAAAGTCACAGATACAGAACAAAGAAAAGGCTTTCGCACTCTTAAGGGCTAAGTTATATGACCTTGAAACACAGAAAGCACACGATGCAGAAGCAGATGCAAGAAGAAGCCAGATAGGTACTGGAGACAGAGCTGAGAAGATAAGAACTTACAACTTCCCACAGGGACGTGTAACAGACCATAGAATAGGTCTTACACTTTATAAGCTTGATAAGATTATGAATGGTGATATTCAGGAAATTATCGATGCCTGCATAGCAGCCGACCAGGCGGCTAAGCTTGCTAAGATGGGTGAGGAATAAAATATATAATAACAAGTTGTAATATATGCAGTAATTGCAGTTGTGTCTATGGGTGTAATCGTGTTTGTAAAAAGACGTAAGACAGCTTAATTGAAACACATCTATTCACATATATATGAATATATATTTATAAATGTATATCAGACCAGTAAATTCTTAGTAGTTTACTGGTCTTTTTTATATTTAATAAAAAGTAATCATTTTAAAAGGCAGACTCTATTGTAGCTAGTGGAAAGAATACATAGCATAATGTCAGACCTTTTTGCATTATTATATATTAATTATTGTATATTAAATGAGACTTATCGTACAAAGTGGCTATATTAAATAATTACAATATTAGCACAATCCATATCTTCGCCAAGATTGTATACACGACCGCTTGTTATGCCGACTACAGTAGGGCGCAGTATATAGCTGTTGTTGTTGCTTACAACCTTGGCTTTCTCGCCATTGCTTAATTCCACGATTGAGTCAACAGGGTACAGAATAATACTCTCAAGAAAGCTTTTCATAGCCTTGATGTCAAGCTCCTCTGTCATAGACATAATAAGCTCGATTGCATCTTTCTGGGAAAATGCTTTCTTGTAAGGACGTTCTGTGACAAGTGCATCATATATATCGGCAACTGCAAGTATTCTTGCATAAGGAGTTATTCTTGGAGCGTCAAATCCAAGAGGGTATCCATTGCCGTTAATCTTTTCATGGTGCTGTAGGACAGCCATACATATATCGTTATTAAATTCATTACGTTCCTGTAACATATGGTATCCAAATACAGAGTGCTGTTTCATAACAGCGAATTCTTCATCTGTAAGTCTGGCAGGTTTGTTAAGTATTGAAGCTGGTACTTTAGTCTTTCCGATATCGTGTAGAAGTCCGGATACACCAAGCTCATATATCTGCTTATCAGGCAGACACTGTTGTTTGCCGATAATCATAGCCATAGTTGCCACGTCAACACTGTGCTTGAAAGTGTATTCATCACTTGTCTTGAGTGTGCTTATATCAATTGCTATTGCATTGTTGGCATTAATAGCGTCCATCAGGTTAGAAGCGATGCTGTCAGCAGTGTCTGAGAGTTTTTCAGATTCTGTGTTAGCATATATGTATTGAATTCCTTCAGCGACACGGTTCTTGACACTGTCAGAAAGCTTTACCTTGGCAGGGTCATCTTTGTGGAGTCGTTCAATATGTTTCTTAGCCTCAGGAGTTATCATCTGCTCGATATTATCAGGTTCAGGTTCACCCTCCTGTATGTATACGTTCATAATGCCCATTCGTAAAAGAGAGTCAATTACATAATCGTCAAGAATAGAACCTCTCATAACGAGGTTTCGTCCTGTACGGTCCAGAATTGTCTGGTCAAGCTTCATTCCTGGTTTAAGCTGCCTGGTTCTCATAAAATGTCTAGTAATCATATTACTCCCCAATTCCTAATATAAATACTTAATTAAATGTCAAATCTTAGCTTAATATGAGTTTATTATACTATAGAATACCTGCTTTTTCTATAGAAGCAGTTCATTAAATTTCCACAAATTTTCCATTATTCAATCACAAATTTTAGTTAACATATGTTCAAACAAAAACATCTAAGTAAAAACAAACATTTTTACATAGAAATGGAGGATTACAATGAGAAAAAAGATTAGTGCAAAAATACTTGTGCTTGTTGGTGTATTGTTTGCGGCAGGTGCGGCAGGAATAATAATGGGAATGATACTTATTAACAGTATGAATGATAAGAGCCAGAATATATCCAATGAGTGTATGCAGGCAGTAACATTGATGGCAGATACACAGACATCAATTGAAAAGGTGCAGAAATATGCCAACAGCTCGGCAGCATTCAGAATGCAGAGCCGTGTTAATGGCGGCAGTAATAACAATACAGCAGGCAGTAACAGTGATAATAGTGGAAATAATATAGCTGATAACAACAGTAATAATGCTGGTGGCAACACACAGCCAGCAGGAGCTGCTGATAGCAGTGCAGGGCAGTCGGGAACAGATACAGCAAAGCAGGGTATGGCACAACAGTCAGGTGATACTAAGGATAATGCTACAGATATGCAGGAAAATATGGAGAATGTAATTCAGACATTGACAGATACATTTGATGAGCTTGAAGCTGTAATTAATAAGTTCGGCAATGCAGATGTTCTTGAAGGACTTAGTGAATATAAAGAAGTATATGATGAATACAGCAGTAAAATCCAGTCAATCTTAAGTGGTGACAGTTCAAGTATGGATGATTTCTTTGAGCTTACAGCTGAAGGTGATGATGGCATAACAACTAAGCTTGAAAATGCGGCAGATAACCTTAACGCTTTAATAAGTGCACAGGTAAGCAGTGCCTCAGATGAACTTAACAGCCAGTATTCTTTATCAGTAAAAGCATTTTCTGCAATACTTGTAGTTATGATTATTATGGGTGTGGCAATTACTTTAATGATATTTGCAATTATAAGACCTCTAAAGTCAGCAAGCAGCCAGCTTAATAATATGATAGAAGATATTGAGGATAATAATGGCAACCTTACAGCAAGAATTAATGTTATGTCGGATGATGAAATTGGCATATTGGTAGACGGAATTAATATATTTATTGAGAAGTTACAGCTCATAATGAAGGATATTAATGTACAGTCTGAGGTGCTTAGGACATCATCAGATAATATGAACTTACAGGTGGCAGATGTTAATAACAATGCTAATGAGGTATCAGCGGCAATGCAGCAGATGGCGGCTTCTATGCAGGAAGTGTCTGCAACAGTAGAACAGATTAATGCAGGTGCAGATAATATATTTGAGGCAATTGTCAATGTCAATGAGCAGATAGAACAGGGCAATAAGATAACTGGTGATATACAGAACAAATCCGTTAAATATATGCAGGATACTAATCGTGGCAGGGAAGCAGCTAATGCTATGGTACAGAATATAAGAGAAGGACTTACAGGTTCTATTGAGAACAGCCGTCAGGTTGAAAGAATACAGCAGCTTACTGATGATATTTTAAATATATCATCACAGACTAATATGCTTGCACTTAATGCAAGCATAGAGGCGGCAAGAGCCGGAGAAGCAGGAAGGGGATTTGCGGTTGTTGCAGAGCAGATAAGAAATCTTGCTGATGAGAGCAGAAATATAGCTAATAATATTCAGGAGATAAGTCTTATTGTCACAGAAAGCGTATCAGCACTTACAGGCGATTCACAGCGACTTATAGATTATGTTGATGAAAGCATACTTGCAGATTATGAAAAATTTAGCGGCATTACCAATGATTATAGAAATGATGCTTCAAGAGTTAATGATATATTAAAGAATTTTGCAGAAAATGCCAGAACTTTAAAGAACACAATGGCAGAGATGAATTCAGGAATTAGTGATATTTCAACTACAATAGATGAAAGTACTAAGGGTATTAATGAAGCGGCTGATGGTGTGAGCGGAATTGTCAATTCTATAGATGATATAGAAAAAGAGGCAGAGAATAATATTATTATAGGACAGAAGCTTCAGGGTTATGTCCAGGTATTTAAGAAATTCTAATATATAAATTTAATATATAGTAGCTTCACACTATACTTAATCTTCCAAATGTAATATAATAGTTTAGATTAAGATAATTTAACTATATATTATGTTTGGAGGATTTTTATTTTGAAAAAGTCTAATGCAACAGCATTATTGCCGGTTTTAGTATTTCTGGTGCTATACCTTGGACTTGGCATTATATTTGAATATATATGTAAGATACCAATGGGATTTTATAACATACCTATTATTGTAGCATTTCTTGCGGCAATACTTGTAGCGTGTATACAGAACAGAGATGTATCTTTTGATGAAAAGTTACAGATTATGGCAGGCGGGCTTGCTGATAAGAATATTATAACTATGCTTCTTATATTCCTGACAGCAGGTGTGTTTGTAGGTGTTGTTGGAAGAAGCAGTGCAGAAAGTGTGGCATATTTTATGCTTAATCTTATACCAGCTAAGTTTGCAGTTGCAGTGCTTTTTATTGTTGCATGTTTTGTGTCAACAGCGATGGGTACATCAGTTGGGACGATAACGCTTATAACACCGATTGCGGCTGCGGTATCAGAGGCTTCTGGATTTAATATGGCACTATGTGTTGCATCTGTTATGGGCGGTGCGATGTTTGGTGATAACCTATCATTTATATCAGATACAACAATTGCGGCGTGCAATGGACAGGATTGTGCTATGAGAGACAAGTTCAGGGAGAACTTCTGGATTGCATTTCCGGCAGCGGTTGTCACACTTGTAATTATACTTATACTTTCATTTGGAACAGATATTTCAGGAAGAGTAACACACGAGTATAATCTTGTTCAGGTAATACCATATGTATTCGTGCTTATTGGTGGAATAGCAGGAATAAATGTATTCGTTGTGCTGCTGATAGGAATTGTAACAGGAACATTTATTATGCTTGTGACAGGTCATATTGGTGTATTTGAATTAATAACAAGTATGGGTTCGGGCGTATCTGGAATGTTTGAAACCTGTATGGTTGCCATTCTTGTGTCTGCTATGTGTGCCTTAATAAGGGAATATGGCGGATTTACGGCACTTTTAGGCTGGGTTAAAAGAACCTTTAAAGGAAAGAAAGGCGGACAGCTTGGTATGGGGCTTCTGGTCGGGGCTATGGATATTGCAACAGCGAATAATACAGTAGCGATAGTTATGGCTAATCCAATTGCTAAGGAGATGTCAGCAGATTATGGAATATCCAATAGAAAAGCAGCTTCACTTCTTGATACATTTTCGTGTGTATTTCAGGGGATTATTCCTTATGGAGCACAGATGCTTGTTGCTATATCAGCGGTTAATGAGCTTGGTTATGAGATGTCAGCATTTCAGATACTTCCGGTTCTTTTCTATCCGATGATGCTGCTTATAAGCTCGCTTATATGGATATTTATAATTCCTGCAGACAGATAAACTTAACTGGTAACTTTTAACTTCACGCCAATTAATATGGAGGATTTTCTCATGGCTAAAGACACTAAGGATGGTAACAATTTAAACGAAAAAAGCTATGTTAATAAAAAGCTGCTGCAGTGCTACTTGATTATATCAATGGTACTTTTGGCGGCATATATAATGGAACTTGTTAAGGGAAATAGAACGGCAGGATATGTGTTTGTATTTTCGATTATTCTTATTGTGCCGGTTATTATGGCAGTATTCGCATATAAGAAAAATGCTGAGAGTAAAATAGTCAGGTCAATTACGGCAATAGGCTATGGAATATTATATGCCTTTGTATTATGGACATCAGTAAGTATTCTTTCATTTACTTATGCAATTCCTATGATAATTGCAATATCTATGTTTGCAGATAAAAAGTATACCTTAAAGGTTGGTATTGCAAGTGCACTTATTAATATTGTATATATTATTATCCAATATGTTAATGTTGGAATAACAAGCAGTGATATGGTTGATTATGAAATACAGATTGCATTTATGACACTTGTTGTAGCATTTTCTTATATTACAACAGATGTACTTGGACATATATCAGCTTATAAGCTTGAGACAATTGAAGCAGAGAAGGCTAAGACTGATGATATGCTTGATAAGATAATCAAAGCTAATGATAACCTCTGCAAAGAGATTGACAATATCAATGATGAGTCAAAGAATATGCAGGAACAGGCGGAAGGAAGCCAGCTTGCAGTATCACAGATGGTATCAGGTGCTAATGAGCTTGCAGGAACAGTGCAGAACCAGCTTGAGATGACAGAGAGTATTGGGGAGCTTACAGAGAATGCAAGAACGATTATTGAGGATATCAAGAAGCAGTTCGATACAACAACAGATATTACTAAGACAGGCAATATCAATATGGAACAGCTTGAAAATGTATCAAAGAACAGCAGTGATATTGGCAGTGATGTAAGTGGTGCTATGAATGAGCTTACAGCTAAGACAGAAGAAGCTAAAGTGATTCTTGGAATGATTAACGGAATTACAAGACAGACAGCACTCCTTGCACTTAATGCAAGCATAGAAGCTGCGAGAGCAGGTGAGGCAGGAGCAGGTTTTGCAGTAGTTGCACAGCAGATTAAGCAGCTTGCAGAGGAGACACAAAAGTCAACAGAGGAGATAGAGAATATTATCGTAGCACTGGCAGAGCAGGCTGAGAAAGCTGGGTTTAGTGTTAATAATCTTCTTTCGGCCAATGAGAACCAGATGGAATTAGTGAACCAGTCAAAGAAATCATTTGATGCGATAAGAGATGACATAAGGGATATTCAGGTAAAGATAGACGAAGAATACAATTATATGGATAATATCACAACAAGCAACAATGAGATTACACAGCAGATAGAAAGCCTTAGTGCATTCAGTGAAGAGCTTCTTGCCAACACAGAGAATACACAGGAACTCAGTAATAAGACTATTAATGGAAGCAGGAATATTAATAATCTTTTAGATGATGTAATGAAAGAAGTCAGCATTTTGCAGATGATAATAGACAGTAAAGACGAATAGAGAATAGTACTGTAACGCTGAGTTAAGTTGCAGGAAGGAACGAGGAGTAAAATGTCAAAGAACAATATTATACTTATAGGTATGCCGGGAAGCGGTAAAAGCACACTTGGAGTTGTACTTGCCAAGAAGATAGGATATTCATTTATAGACTCTGATATTGTGATTCAGGATACATATAAAAAGACGCTTGAGCAGCTTATAGAAGAAAATGGCGATACTGGCTTTATTAAGATTGAGAATGATGTGAATTGTTTAATATCTCCAGAGCATACAATTATAGCAACAGGTGGAAGTGCTGTATATGGAGATGAGGCTATGGAGCATTTTAAGCAGATAGGAACAGTTATATATTTAAAAGTTTCAGAAAAAGAGCTTGAGAGCAGATTAGGGAGCCTTAAAGAAAGAGGTGTTGTATCCAACGGCAAGTCTACAGTAGAAGAAATCTTTGAGGACAGAAAAAGGCTCTATGAGAAATATGCAGATATAACAATTGTTCAGGAGGGCCGTGATATAAGAATGATTGTTGAGGATATGTATAAGAAGCTTACAAAGCTGATATAAAAGTGAGAAATAATTGCAATAATTATAAAACTATAGAAAAATATCTCCTTTTGTGGTACTATTAAAGATAGTAACATACGGAGGAGGTATTTTTTTAATGCAGGATAAATATAAATACACAGATGTGAGTGAAAGAAACAGAAGAATGAATAGGTTCTATATAGTGGCGACTTCTCTACTTGGTTTGATGTTTCTTTTTTATCTGTGGATGAAGCAGTTTAATCACAATATTCCATCAGTAGTTGTGTATTGTAACACAGCACTTATTGCTGTATTTACAGCTGTTAATGTCATAGTTCACAGAAAGAATACAGCGACAAGATATTTAAAGGTTATGTCAACTATTGAGATTGGAATAGAATATCTGTTAATTGGTGTGCAGACAGATGCAAGCTTTATCAGTTATGCTATTCTTGGAATATTTATACTTCAGATTCCTTATTATGAGAAGAAGTCGTTGAAAAGAACTGCGGCAGGAATGTTGATTTTATACATAATTGTAACTGCTGTGCAGGCTTCAAAGGGAATATATGGACAGGACGTTAATGCAGTATGTTCAATATTTATGATAGTGCTTATAGGTGTTGTTATATTGGAAGTTGGTAAATTAACAATTCTGTTTAATGATGATGCTGTTAATTCGGCTAAAGATGAACATAGCAGAATAAAAGAGATTTTAGATAATATAATTATGGTATCAGGTGTTGTCAGCAATGAAACTAAGAAGAGTGATAAGCTTATCAATGAACTCGTTGATACAACTAATACAGTAACTAACAGTATGAAAGAGATATCTGCGGCAACTAATATGACAGCGACAAGCATAGAAGAGCAGAGCAGTATGACAACAACTATACAGGAGGCTATTGAACATACAGGAAAGGCTTCTGATCAGATGGTTGAGCTGGCTGTTAATTCTAACGACAGTATACAGAAGAATATTGTTGTTATGGACGAATTAAGAAAGCAGTCTGAGCAGATAACAGATACTAATAAGTCTGTTACTGAGTCTATGCAGAGATTACAGGAAAAGACTAAGAACGTGGAAAATATTGCTGGAATGATACTTAATATATCAAGCCAGACTAACCTTTTAGCACTTAATGCTTCAATTGAAAGTGCAAGAGCTGGTGAAGCAGGAAGAGGCTTTGCGGTTGTTGCTGAGCAGATAAGACAGTTAGCAGAACAGACAAAGAATTTTACAGAAGATATTACTAAGATAACTAATGAACTTAATGATAATGCAGATGAAGTTGTTGTATCTGTTAATTCTTCCGTTGAGGCAACTAAAGAGCAGGGCGAGAGAATAATTGAAGCGGCACATACATTTGAACAGCTTAACAAGAATATAGAAACACTTATAGAGCATATTGATGTTGTTAATAAAGAAATAGCAGGTCTTTCAGACTCTAATAATAAGATTGTAGAGAATATTTCACAGTTATCAGCAGTTACGCAGGAAGTAACAGTCAATGCCGAGCAGGTACATAATATGAGTGAACAGAACCTTGAGTATGCAAAGCAGGTTAAAGAAGCTGTTGGCAATATTAGAATTACATCAGAGAAAATGGAAATAGAAGAATAAAAGTATTTGGATGTACAAAATGATTGTTATAAATTTATCGAAAATTATACGAAAAAACGATTAAATTGTTGAAAAAAATATTAAAATGTTGTAAAATATTGATAACATATAATCAATTATTTGATCGGAGGCGTGTAATATGTTGTTTCAGATTTATGGCGAAGGTGCCATTTACCAGTTATTAGGCTGTGTTCTTGTCTTTGCAGGACTCGTTATCTGTAACGAACTTGCAAGACGTTCTAAATTTGGTGGATTGTTATTCTTTATTATAATTCCAATCGCACTTACAATCTATTTTGTGGCTATCCAGATAGGAGCTGCACAGGGTGCTTCATGGGCACTTAATAATACTACATATAGATATATGAATGGATGGTTCCATTATGCTAAGCTTTATGCCGCTACAGCAGGCTGTATCGGATTTATGATGCTTAAGTATAAGTGGAGCATAGGTAAGACAGAATGGTTTAAAGTATTCCCATTCTTAATCGTTGCCATTAATATTCTTATCGCTGTTTGTAGTGATTTTGAATCAGCAATCAAAGGTGGAATTAATGGCGGCTGGTGGTTCTCTAACGAGGGTGTATGGCTTTACGGTGGCTGGTGGAACTGGCTTAACGGTATCGCAGGCTTAATCAATATCTTCTGTATGACAGGCTGGTGGGGGATTTACTCATCAAAGAAGCAGGATGATATGTTATGGCCAGATATGACAATATGGTTCATTGTTGCATATGATATATGGAACTTCACATATACATATAACAACCTTCCAACACATACTTGGTATTGTGGTGTTGCATTACTTCTTGCTCCTACATTTGCTAATGCGTTATGGAACAAGGGTGGCTGGATTCAGAACCGTGCTAATACACTTGCAATATGGTGTATGTTCGCACAGGTAGTTCCATTATTCCAGGTTGACGGAATATTTGCTACACTTCCAGTCCTTTACAAGTACACAGGAGCTAAGTCAGGAATGGAACTTACACATTATACATTAGAGCAGATGAATGCCGCAGGTGCATATCCAGTTGCTCAGGGTGTAATGGCTATTCTTGCAGTAGTAGCTAACGTAATCTGTATCTCAGTTATCATTAAGAGAGCTATTGAACAGAAGAAGAATCCATACAAGAACGAAATCTTTGCAGGAACTAGAGATTTTGAACAGGCTATGGATAGAGCATAATATATGCGGGTTAATATATCAGTATTGTGATAATTATATATAGATATTGATATATATGGATACATTAAGTATCAAAAGATAAAACAACAAAATACAATGATTATATGAAGATAAGAATACCTTTCTGTTGCAGGGACAATCCTTAACAACAGAAAGGTATTTTTGCATTATAATTATTGCCGTAGTTATATAGTAAGTTGCTAAAGAATACTTTGCTGTGCTATACTAATAATATTAATATGCACCTTTGACTGGTGCAGGAATGGAGGCACATTATGATTAAAAAGATTAGGGGAATTAAAATCGAACTTATAATTATATCAATAGCGTTATTTGTGTTAGGTCTTTTCCTTACAATATTTCCTGAGGTATCACAGATTATCATATGCAGGGCAGTAGGAATTGCATTATGCGTATGGGGAGTGTTAAGGCTTATGACATATTTCAGAATGTCAAGGGAAGATGTATTCGTATCATTCGGACTTGTACAGGGCATATCATTACTTGCATTTGGAATATTCTTTGTTATGAGACCAGAAGCTATTGCAGTATTTTTTGGAACAGCTATTGCCATAATAATTATTATTGACGGTATATTAAAGCTTCAGTATGCAATAGAATTCTATCATATGGAAGCACAGCGCTGGTGGATAGAGGCAATTGTTGCAGCATTAATGGTTGTTATGGGTGTTGTTGCATTATTTAACCCATTTGGTTCATCAACTGTACTTATGATGTTTGTTGGAATTGTGCTTATGGTTGAGGGCTTAAGTGACCTTATATCTATTATAAGAATATCTTCGTTTATTAAGAATTTAAGAGGATAGTGTATTGTCGGGAGGCGGAATAGAATTTGTCTCTGGCATAATTAAGATTAATACAATTATTGAAGTGGTAATCGTAACTGCTGTTATTAATGAATTATTATAATGAAATTATATTGCTGTGGCGGCAGCCAGGCCTTATAAATGTAAAAATATGGAGGAAATAATTAAAATGTCGGATAAAGTAATATATGCAGCTATACTTGGAGCAGGAACAGTAGGACTTGGAACATACAAATTATGTGAGGCTATGAGTGATGAGATAAAGCATAAGACAGGAGCAACACTTGTTATTAAGAAGGTTCTTGTAAGAAATTTATCTAAGAAAAGAGAAGGTATTCCAGATGAAATTCTTACAGATAAGTGGGAAGATATAATTAATGACAAGGATATCAGCATTGTTGTTGAGCTTATGGGTGGAATTCATCCAGCTAAGGATTATGTTCTTGAGGCACTTAAGGCTGGCAGGCAGGTTGTTACAGCTAATAAGGATCTTATTGCTGAGTATGGAGAGGAAGTTGGCAATGCGGCTAATAAAGCAGGAGCAGACCTTCAGTTTGAGGCGGCTGTAGCTGGTGCAATACCAATTATCAGACCATTAAAGCAGAGTATGACTGGTAACCATATCACAGAGATTATGGGTATTGTTAATGGTACGACTAATTATATTCTTACTAAGATGACAGAGAGTGGAATGGACTACAAAGAAGCTTTGGCAAAGGCTACAGAGTTAGGTTATGCAGAAGCAGACCCGACAGCAGATGTGGAAGGATACGATGCAGGAAGAAAGATAGCTATTATGGCTTCTATTGCATTTAACTCAAGAGTAACATTTGCTGATGTATACACAGAAGGTATTACTAAGATTTCCGCAGATGATATTAAGTATGCCAAGGAATTTGGCTATGTAATCAAGCTTTTAGGTGTTGCCAAGAATACAGAGGACGGAATTGAAGTAAAGGTTCACCCAATGCTCATACCTAATAATCATCCTCTTGCAAATGTTAATGATGCTTTTAATGCTGTATTTGTACACGGTAAGGCTATGGATGATGCAATGTTTATGGGACGAGGTGCAGGACAGATGCCGACTGCCAGTGCAGTTGTAGGTGATATAATTGATGTATGCAGAAATATAGTACACGATTCCTGCGGAAGAATTGGCTGTTGCTGTTATAAGAATCTTGAAGTGAAGGATATAACAGATACTAAGAGCAAATTCTTCTTAAGACTTGAAGTTGCAGACAAGCAGGGCGTTCTTGCCAATATTGCAAGCGTTCTTGGTAACAGCGGTGTAAGCATAGCACAGGTAGTTCAGAAGAGCGGCAAAGACGGAGTTGCTGAACTTGTTATTATAACAGCAGAAGTTCTTGAGAAGAACTTTAATGATGCTATGGCTGTATTTAAGGGACTTTCAGCAGTTAAGAATATAGCTGGTGTTATAAGAGTGTATTAAGATTAACAGAAAGGCAGTTGATAATGGCGGCTAAATATTATGCAGTAAGAAAAGGCAGAAATACAGGAATATATAGAACATGGGATGAATGTAAAAGTCAGGTGTTCCAATATGCCGGAGCTGAATATAAAAGCTTTACAACTGAACAGGAAGCTCTTGAATATATTGGCAGGCTTAAGAATAATGATGTCCAGAGTGAGAGCTATGCGTATGTTGATGGTTCTTTTAATATAGTAACGGGTGTCTATGGATATGGCGGATTTCTTGTATATAATAATGAAAAATATATCATTACAGGAAGTGGCAGTGATAGTGAAATGGCTTCAATGCGTAATGTAGCCGGTGAAATTCTTGGAAGTATGGCGGCAGTAGAGAAAGCAATAGAACTTGGCGTTAAAAGTGTAGATATATATTTTGATTATATGGGAATAAGAGCGTGGGCACTTGGAGAGTGGAAGCGTAATAAGAAAGGTACTATAGCTTATTATGATTATATGCAGTCAGTAAAAGATAAGATAGCCATTAATTTTGTTAAAGTTAAGGGACATTCAGGTGTTGAAGGTAATGAGGAAGCCGACAGGCTGGCTAAGAAAGCTGTAGGAATATTATAAATAGATAAAAGATAGACAAAAGATTGTCAGATAATAATTGACATATAACATTAATATATGATATTATTTACTCGTGTGAGTCAGGAAGTATATGATTTCATACAAATATGACCACTTGTATCTTAGGTGTGCAGTAGTTATACAGCATATCAGGATAAAGTTAAGCCTAACGGACAGGCGGGTCGGTTGCCGGTGTGGTAGAACCACATTATTATTATTGATTGAGCATTAAGCTCTGTTTTTTAAGTTGATTACTTTATAATCTGTGCCAAGCACATCATCTTGTGAAACGGTCAATAAAGAGTGACGCATATTTGTATGACATAGACAAGTCGTCTATGAAATATATTCGCTGATTTCGTATATATTATGACATTATACTGTATAGTTACAGATATATTTTAATGTAATGATGTTGATATTATATTATGACTAATAAGGTGGTAAGTGTGTAAGCACTGCCACCTTTTTTGTGTAATTTAGGAAGCTTTGTGTGATTAAGAAAAACTGCACTGTTTATGAAGTTTAATTATAAGATTTTACATAATTATGGAAATTTTCTGGCAGTGCTTAAAGAAATTATTTTTAATGTATGTGAGGTAAGGGAGATGTCTAATGATCAGACAAGAGCACCAGTATATGAAGCACTGGAAAAGCTTAGAAGAAAAAGAGTAGTACCATTTGATGTTCCGGGTCATAAAAGAGGAAGGGGCAATCCTGAATTAGTGGAATTATTAGGAGAAAAATGTGTTGGAATAGATGTTAATTCTATGAAGCCATTAGATAATCTGTGTCATCCGGTATCAGTTATAAGGGATGCAGAAGAATTAGCGGCCAGGGCATTTGGTGCAGAGAACGCATTTCTTATGGTAGGTGGAACGACATCTGCTGTGCAGGCGATGATATTATCGAATTGTAAGAGAGGAGATAAAATAATACTTCCAAGGAATGTGCATAAAAGTGCCATTAATGCTTTAGTGTTATGCGGTGCAATTCCTGTATATGTTAATCCGGAGGTTAATCATCAGCTTGGTATTTCACTTGGTATGAATCTGGAGTCAGTACGAAAAGCTGTAAAAGAAAATCCTGATGCGGTTGCAGTGCTTGTAAATAACCCTACATATTATGGAATATGCTCTGATATATGTTCAATAGTGAAGCTGGCACACGAATACGGAATGAAAGTGTTAGCTGATGAGGCACACGGAACACATTTATATTTCCAGCCGCAATTACCAGTTTCTGCTATGGCAGCAGGGGCTGATATGGCGGCAGTATCTATGCACAAATCGGGTGGTTCTTTAACACAAAGTTCGATACTTCTTACGAATAAAGGTGTTAATGCTGATTATGTCAGACAGATTATCAATCTTACGCAGACGACAAGTGGTTCATATCTTTTGCTTGCCAGTCTTGATATTTCAAGAAGAAATCTTGCCTTAAGGGGTGAAGAGTCATTTGCAAAGGTAATGGATATGGCAGAATATGCACGCATGGAGATTAATGAAATAGGCGGATACTATGCGTATGGAAAAGAACTTGTTAATGGAACAAGCGTATATGATTATGATGTCACCAAATTGTCAGTTCATACGCTTGGATTGGGACTTGCTGGAATTGAAGTATATGATCTGTTAAGAGATGAATATGATATCCAGATAGAATTCGGAGATGTAAGCAATATCCTTGCTTATATATCTATCGGAGACAGATTACAGGATATAGAAAGACTTGTCGGAGCTCTGGCAGATATAGCCAGAATATATAAAAAAGACAGTACTGGAATGTTAAGCGGAGAATTCATAAGTCCAATAGTAGCCAGATCACCTCAGGAAGCTTTCTATTCTGCCAAGGAGTCCCTGCCAGTTGAGAAGACTGAGGGAAGAATATCAGGAGAATTTGTTATGTGTTATCCTCCGGGAATTCCGATATTAGCACCGGGAGAGATGATTACAGACGAGATTATACAGTATATTCTGTATGTTAAAGAAAAAGGCTGTTCAATGCAGGGAACAGAAGACAAGAGCGTTAATAAATTAAAGGTTCTGGTATAGACAGATAATTGTGGAAGAGCCATATGAAAGTATATACAGGAAATGAGGATTATTTAATATGGAGATGTGGTTTTCAGAGCTTCATACAAGCAATGTGAAGCTTTCAATGAGAATAGAAGAACAATTGTGTTCGGTGGAGAGTGACTGTCAGAGGATTGATGTGCTTGTTTCAGATGAATTTGGTAAATTTCTTGCATTAGACGGAGAGATACTATTTTCTGAAAAAGACGAGTTTATATATGATGAGATGGTAACCCATATTCCAATGGCAGTCCACCCTGATGTAAAGAATGTATTAATAATCGGTGGAGCCGATGGCGGAGTTGCAAGAGAACTTATCAATTATAAATGTATAGAAAGAATAGATGTTGTTGAACCGGATGAAATGCTTGTTGAAGTATGTAGAAAGCATTTTCCTGAGCTTACCTGTGGACTGGATGATGACAGGGTTAATGTGTATATTCAGGATGCATTAAGATTTTTAAGAAATAAGACGGGTGATTATGACCTGATAATTAATGATGCGACAGATCCATTTGGATATACAGAAGGTTTATTCACCAAAGAATTTTATGGAAGCTGTTATAAAGCACTTAAAAGTGATGGCATTATGGTATATCAGCATGGAAGTCCGTTTTATTCAGAAGATAAAGATGAATGTGTGAAAATGCACAGAAAGGCATATCAGGCATTTCCTGTAAGCCGTGTATATCAGGCACATATACCAACTTGTTCATCAGGCTATTGGCTGTTTGGATTTGCTTCCAAGAAATATCATCCGCTTGATGATTTCAGACCGGAGGAATGGAAGAAGTTAGGTATAAAGACAAGATATTATACAACTAATCTTCACAGGGGAGCATTTATGCTTCCGGGTTATGTAGAACAGATGCTTGAAGAAGAAGAAAATGAGAAGAAAACCTGAAAAGAGTAATAGACAGTGTTTAAAAAGAAAGCGTTAAGATAATTAATAAACAGGGCTTAAAGAATGGAGGATAATTATGAGCAGAGTATTAATAATAGGTTGTGGTGGAGTTGCAACAGTGGCAATTAACAAGTGCTGTCAGAACAGTGATGTATTTACAGAGATATGTATAGCAAGCAGGACTAAAAGCAAATGTGATGCTTTAAAGGATAAATTACAGCCTGATACAAAGACAGTAATTACAACAGCAAAGGTTGATGCAGATAATGTAGAAGAACTTGTGAAGCTTATTGAAAGCTATAAACCAGAGGCAGTGCTTAACCTTGCACTTCCATATCAGGATTTAACAATAATGGATGCCTGCCTTAAGACAAAGGTGCATTATATTGATACTGCTAACTATGAAGCAGAAGATACCGAAGATCCTGAGTGGAGAGCTATATATGAAAAAAGATGTAAGGAAGAAGGTTTTTCAGCTTATTTTGATTATTCTTGGCAGTGGAATTATAAGAAGCAATTTGAAGAAGCTGGAATAATGGGACTTTTAGGAACGGGCTTTGATCCTGGTGTAACAAGTGTATTCTCAGCATATGCACTTAAACACTATTTTGATGAAATAGACACAATTGATATTCTTGACTGCAACGGCGGAGATCACGGCTATCCTTTTGCGACTAATTTTAATCCAGAGATTAATTTAAGAGAAGTATCAGCACCTGGCTCATATTGGGAAGATGGACACTGGGTAGAAGTACCAGCTATGTCTATTAAGAGAGAATATAATTTTCCACAGGTTGGAATGAAGGATATGTATCTTTTACATCACGAGGAGATAGAATCGCTTGCTAAAAACATTCCGGGAGTTAAAAGAATAAGATTTTTTATGACATTTGGACAGAGCTACCTTACACATATGAAATGTCTTGAGAATGTTGGAATGTTAAGAACTGACCCTGTAAAAGTCAATGGTGTTGAAGTTGTTCCTATACAGCTCTTAAAAGAACTTCTTCCAGATCCTGCTACGCTGGGAGAAAGAACAGTAGGAAAGACTAACATTGGCTGTATATTCAGGGGAAGAAAGGATGGAAAAGAAAAGACAATATATATTTATAATGTATGTGACCATCAGGAATGTTACAGGGAAGTTGAATCACAGGCAATATCATATACAACAGGAGTTCCTGCAATGATAGGAACAATGATGGTTGTCACAGGAATGTGGAATAAAGCAGGTGTATACAATGTGGAAGAATTTGATCCTGATCCATATATGGAAGCACTTAATAAATGGGGACTTCCTTGGGTAGTTGAGGAAAATCCACAGCTTGTAGAATAGAGGATATAAGAGTTGATGACAATAGATGATATTACAACACCAGCATATATTATAGATGAGAATATTCTGGTTCATAATCTTGAAATTTTAAAATATGTTGAAGACAAAACAGGATGTAAAATATTGCTTGCACAGAAAGCATTTTCAGCATTTTATGAATATCCGTTAATTGGCAGATACATAAGTGGCACAACAGCAAGTGGATTGTATGAGGCAAGGCTTGGCAGGGAAGAGATGAATAAAGAAAATCACGTCTATGCTCCTGCTTACAAAGAAAAGGATATAGATGAACTTGTAAAAATATGTGACCATATAATATTTAATTCCATAGGGCAGCTTATGCGTTATAAGGAAAAATGTATAAGAAGCGGTATCAGCATAGGACTTAGAATTAATCCGGAAATATCTACGCAGGGTGATAATGCAATATATGACCCTTGTGCGTATGGTTCAAGGCTTGGAGTAACTATTGATATGTTAAACAAGGCAGATGAGGAAGTTCTTAATGGAGTTGAGGGACTTCATTTTCATACTCTCTGTGAGCAGAATTCAGATGCACTTGCAATTACACTTAAAGCAGTTGAAGATAAATTCGGGCATATTATGAAGAATATGAAGTGGATTAATATGGGCGGTGGACATCATATAACAAGAAAAGATTATGATATAGATACACTTATTGGCTGCGTTAATCACATAAAGAGTGAATATAATGTACAGGTGTATTTAGAGCCGGGCGAGGCTGTTGCTCTTAATGCCGGTTATCTTGTTACAGAGGTGTTAGATAAGGTTGATAATGGAATCGAAACGCTTATACTTGATGCTTCTGCCGCGTGCCATATGCCAGATGTCCTCGAAATGCCATATACACCACCACTTCGGGGGGCACAGATAATTAAAAATATCAAAGAATATAAAGATGTTACTGCTGGTAAAGATATTCAGGAAAATGAAGATATTATGAAGTATAAAGATAAAAAAGAATACAGAGAAAATGTATACAGGCTGTCTTCATATACCTGTCTTGCAGGAGATATTATAGGTGATTATAAGTTTGACAGTAAGATTAATATAGGGGACAGGCTTGTATTTGAGGATATGGCGATATACTCAATGGTAAAGAATAATACATTTAATGGAATACCACTTCCAGCTATAGCGGTAATGAAAGATAAAGAAGTGCGGGTTATTAAAGAATTTGGTTATGAAGATTTTAAGTGGAGGCTTTCGTGAGAATAACAGATACTACACCTATAGAAGATGGCTATTATATGCCGGCAGAATATGACAGGCACAAGGCTACAATTATGATATGGCCTGTAAGGACAGGCTCGTGGCCTTATAATGCTGTAGCTGCACAGAATGTATTTGTGGATATTGCACATATAATATCCAGACACGAAAAAGTGTATATATTAGCAGATGAGAAGCACTATGCACAGGCAGAAGCAAGATTTATGAAAATAAAAGACGCTGTAACAGGAGAATGTAATAAAGCCAGTGAAGATATTAAAGCTGCCTGGAATATTGAAGTAGTCTGCATCGAAACAGATGATGCGTGGGCAAGAGATGTATGTCCCACGTTTGTAAAAAACGGACATACAGGTGATGTACGTGGGATTAACTGGAAATTCAATGCGTGGGGTGGCGATTATGACGGACTTTACAAGAATTGGGAAAAGGACGATAAAGCAGCTCTGCAATTCTGTAATATGACAGGATATGATTGCTATGATGCCAATCCGTTTGTGCTTGAGGGAGGTTCTATACACAGTGATGGTGAAGGTACGGTTATAGTAACTGACAGTTGTCTTTTAAGCAAGGGAAGAAATCCAGATATGAGCAGGGAACAGATTGAGCATAATCTTAAGAAATATCTAGGGGCAAAGAAAATTATATGGATTCCATATGGAATATATAATGATGAAACTAATGAACACGTTGATAATGTGTGTGCATTTACCTCACCAGCTAATGTAGTTCTTGCGTGGACGGATAATGAGGAAGATCCTCAATATGCAATGTCTTTGGCTGATATGAAGGTGCTTGAAAGAGAAACTGATGCCAGAGGACGTAAGTTTAATGTTCATAAACTGCATATACCGGATGTCCCAGTGTGCATAACTGATAATGATTTAAAGGGTCTTGTGTTTGAAGCAGGAGAAGATATGCGTGAAGCGGGAGAGCGGCTTGCGGCCAGTTATGCTAACTTCTATATAGCCAATGATATTGTGCTTGTTCCACAGTTTGGCGATGTTAAAGATAAGCAGGCAGTAGATCTTATTCAGAATCTTATGCCAGAGTATGAGGTTATTGGTGTGTATGCAAGAGATATAATTGTTGGTGGAGGCAATATACATTGTATTACACAGCAGATACCGCAATAACAGGATATATTAAAGTGGTATATATGTTACAGATTAGTGCTGCTGGCACAATTAAGGTATAAAAAGAAGTCAAAGCGTAATAGGTTATAGATTGGTTTTAGTGTGACAGACACGGAAATGAGGTAATATGAGCAGAAAAGTAAAAGCTGCGGCAATTCAGATGCGGTGCAGTAATAATGTCGGCGATAATATAAAAAAAGCTGATGAAATGACAAGAGAAGCAGTAAAAAAGGGAGCTAATATAATTCTTCTGCCAGAATTATTTGAAAGACAGTATTTCTGTCAGGAGAGAAGATATGAATATTACGCCTATGCCAAAAGCGTACAAGAAAATGATGCTGTCCAGCATTTTACACAGACTGCTAAGGAACTTGGAGTTGTTATAATTGTAAGTTTTTATGAAAAAAACATAAATGTGTTGTATAATACAGTTACGGTTATTGATGCTGATGGAAGCAATCTTGGAATATACAGAAAGACACATATTCCAGATGACCATTATTATCAGGAGAAATTCTATTTTACGCCGGGTAATACAGGATTTAAGGTGTTTAATACAAGGTTTGGCAATATAGGTATAGGAATATGCTGGGATCAGTGGTTCCCTGAAACGGCAAGAGCATTAGCGGTAAAGGGTGCAGAGATATTATTCTATCCTACAGCTATAGGAAGTGAGCCTATACTTGAATGTGACAGTATGCCTCATTGGAGAAGGTGTATGCAGGGACACGCCGGCTGTAATCTTGTTCCTGTGGTGGCAGCTAACAGAATTGGAATAGAAACAGTAGACCCTTGCGAGGCAAATGGTGGACAGAAAAGTTCACTCAAGTTCTATGGTTCATCATTTATAACAGATAATACAGGTGAAGTCATATGTGAAGCAGGAAGAGATACAGAAGAAGTACTTGTTGCACAGTTTGATTTAGATGAATATATGACAGACAGATTATCGTGGGGATTATTCAGAGATAGAAGACCGGAAATATATAACTGAATTGGAGATAAACGTAGTGAAGAAACTTGTTATAGGTATGCTTGCCCACGTTGATGCAGGTAAGACAACATTATCTGAGAGCATATTGTATACATCGGGAGCTATAAGAAAGCTTGGAAGAGTAGATAACAAAGATGCGTTTCTTGATAATAATGATTATGAAAGACAGCGTGGAATAACGATATTTTCCAAGCAGGCAGTATTTACCTACAAAGATTTAGATGTTACATTGCTTGATACACCCGGACACGTTGATTTTTCGGCAGAGATGGAGAGAACGCTCTGGGTGCTTGATTATGCTGTTCTTGTTATTAACGGAATGGATGGGGTTCAGGGACATACAGAGACACTTTGGGGACTTTTAAAGAGATTAAAAGTCCCTGTGTTTATATTTGTCAATAAAATGGACCAGCAGGGAACAGACAGGCATAGAATATTAGAACAATTAAAGAATAAGTTATCATCAGGATGTGTGGATTTTGACAGGCTTGATTATGAAGAGCTTGCTGTGTGCAATGAAGAAGCATTAGAGCAGGTGTTAGATGAAGGCATTGTTGATGATAAGCTTATAGGAAATATGATAAGCCAAAGAGAAGTATTTCCTGTAATATTCGGCTCTGCATTAAGACTTGATGGAGTGGACAGACTTCTTGATATTATGAATAAATATTGTGAGGTATCTGAAAATGGTGATGATAAGCAGTCGGATATGTCAGCAAGAGTATATAAAATATCAAGAGATGACAGGGGTGAAAGGCTTACACACATTAAGGTTACAGGCGGAAGCCTTAAAGCTAAACAGCTTATTAATGGTGAGAAGATTAACCAGATCAGAATATATTCAGGTGAGAAGTACACTTCGGTAAATGAAGCTGTATGTGGAAGTATATGTGCAATAACAGGGCTGGAGGGCACCTATGCAGGACAGGCATTAGGCAGGGAGAATAATGATAATGCACCGGTGTTATCCCCTGTGCTTAATTATAAGATTAATCTTCCAGCAGGAACAGACCCGCTTATGATGCTTCCTAAACTTAAGATGATTGAGGAGGAAGAACCACAGCTTCACATTGAATGGAATGAGAGCTTTAAAGAAATACATGTGCAGGTTATGGGACCTGTTATGATAGAAGTCCTTCAGAATATTATTAAGGAACGTTTCGATTGTGATGTGACATTTTCTGAAGGAAGCATTGTATACAAGGAAACCATAGCTGATAAAGTTGAAGGAATCGGACATTTTGAGCCTTTAAGACATTATGCGGAGGTGCATCTTATATTAGAGCCGGGTGAAGCTGGGAGCGGTATGCAGTATGAGCTTGATTGTAGTGAGGATATGCTTGCCAAGAACTGGCAGAGGCTTATATATACACATCTGTGTGAAAAGACACATAAGGGTGTGCTTACAGGTTCAGCACTTACTGATGTTAAGATAACGGTTGTTGCAGGCAGAGCACATAACAAGCATACAGAGGGCGGAGATTTCAGGCAGGCTACATACAGGGCAGTAAGAAATGGACTTATGCAGGCAGAGAGTGTACTGCTTGAGCCATTTTATGAATTCACTCTAATACTTGACAGACAGTATATAGGCAGGGCTATGACTGACTTTGAGAGAATGGGTGCACAGTTTGAGATTAACGATAATGGTGATGAAGCAGTAATAAAGGGTGCTGGTCCTGTTGTCACTGTTGGTAACTATCAGGCAGAGGTTAATGCGTACACTAGGGGAAAGGGAGTATTAAGACTTAAAATGTCTGGCTACAGACCTTGTCATAATACAGATGAGGTTATTGAACAAATCGGATATGAAGCCGAGAGAGATACAAGAAATCCAGCAGATTCAGTATTCTGTGCGCACGGTTCAGGTTTTAATGTGCCTTGGTATGAAGTCAAAGATTATGCACACGTTGACAGCGTGCTTAATCCAGTGGGAACTAATGAAAATGTAGTTCTCACACCAAAAGAAGCAGCAAGAACGGTATCTGATGAATGGATTGGAACAGATGAAGTTGACAGAATACTGGCACAGACGTACTTTGCTAACAGCAGGGGTGATAATGAAAGACGTAAGATGTCTAAAAGAAAAGCCTCTGATGAAATGGGAAGATATGTAACAGCCTCTGGCAGTGGAAGCTATAATAATGGACAGTATAAAGCTTCGCAGTCTAAGAAGCAGACAAATTCAATATCGTATCTTCTTGTAGACGGCTATAATATAATACACGCGTGGAGCGAGCTTGAGGAATTGTCAAGAATTAATATGGACAGTGCAAGGGATAAGCTTCTTGATATAATGTGCAATTATCAGGGTATGAAGAAGTGTGAGCTTATCGTTGTATTTGATGCTTACAGGGTATCAGGACATCATGAAGAATATATGGACTATCATAATATTCACGTTGTATACACGAAAGAGGCAGAAACGGCAGACCATTATATAGAAAAGTTTGCACATGAGAATGGAAAGAAATATAATATAACAGTTGCTACATCAGATGGACTTGAGCAGGTTATTATCCGTGGAGCAGGCTGTCTTTTGTATTCAGCAAGAGAATTTGAGAAAGAGGTAAAAGCTATGGAGGAGCATATCCGCAGCGATTACCTTAACAGGACATATTAATTAATGGAAATCGAGGTTATGGATTATGAGTACATTATGGGTTATAGGAGATTCAACAGTAAGCAGTTTTGAGGATAAATACTACTATCCAAGATATGGTTATGGAACAATGCTTGATAAGTACCTTAATGATAATGTCAAGGTTGTCAACATTGCATTATCTGGCAGAAGCAGTAAGAGTTATCTTTCAGAGCCTGAATATAATACGCTTATTAATGGAATGAAGCAGGGTGATTATCTTTTAATAGGTTTTGGACACAATGATGAAAAGACAGAGAAGGAAAGATATACAAGTCCTGTTGGTGACTATATGACAGAAGGAACATTTGCTAATACTTTATATGTTAATTATATCAGGAAAGCAAGGAATGCAGGCTGTTATCCTATACTTTGTACTCCTATTGTAAGAAGAAGTGCATCTGGCGAATGGAAAGCCACAGAACTTCATATTACACAGGACGTTGCACAGTATAAAGGCGGAGATTATGCACTTGCAGTAAGAGAATTAGGAAAAGCCGTTGGCGTTCCGGTTATAGATATGACACAGCTTACCAGGGATGAATATGAAAAGTTAGGATCTGATAATACAATATATCTTCATGCGTGGCCATCTAATAATAAGCTGAGCGTTGATAATACACATACTAACATATGGGGAGCAAGGGTTAATGCTTATATGATAATGTCAGCAGTGAAAGAACTTAATATAAGTGGTCTGTCGGAAAATGTTGTGAACATTGATAACAACCCATTAGATTATAAAGAAAAGTTTCTTGTATCTAATAAAGATTATGTTCCAGTTGTATTCAGCGATAAGCTTCCAGACAGCAGATTGTTTAAGGATTATGGAGAGTACAAGGCGGCTGTATTTGGTGATGTATTAGGAGAAGTTGATGATAAAGACTTTACTCTTGGAGAAGATGATAATGGTGATATGAATATAGCTGTCAGAAATAACAGAGGCAAGATATCTGCTGTAACAGACGGCATTGCTATGTATTATAAAAAAGTTGATATAACAGAGCATTTTACTCTTACAGCAACAGTTAAGGTTAATAAAATATTTGCTAATGACCAGGTATCTTTTGGGCTTATGGTAAGAGATGACTGCTATATTGATAAGAATATGCCTGACATATTAGGAGATTATGTTGCCGCCGCACCATTATTTATAACAAAGGGTGAGAAGGCGACAGCTACATTTGCAAGACGAAGCGGACAGCTTGTGCTTGGAAAAGATACGAATGAGGTTATAAAAGAAGGTGGGGAGTATGAGCTTATGCTTTCATCTTCTTCTGACGGATATGCGGCTAAGTTTGGAAAGGGTGATGTTATTACAGGCGGATATGATTTTAAGCTTACTGCAATTGACCCGGCTCATGTATATGTAGGAATGTTCGTATCAAGAAATGCAGATGTTATATTTTCTAATATTAAATATACAAAGAATGAATAAAATGTTATAATAAATCTAACAAAATATAGAACATAGAAGAAGGCTGTGTTTCATATATTAAACAGGATTGTGTTAATTGAATATTGGACTGGGGGTATGCTTATGAGAATAACATTTTTAGGAGCAGATCACGAGGTGACAGGAAGCTGCCATTATCTACAGGTGGCAGACAAGAACATTTTAATTGATTGCGGAATGGAGCAGGGCAATGATGTGTATGAGAATCAGGAGCTTCCAATTCCAGCGTGTGATGTTGATTATGTGCTTCTTACCCACGCACATATTGACCATTCAGGACTTATTCCACTTCTTTATGTGAATGGTTTCAGGGGAAAGATATACTGTACAGAGGCGACAGTACAGCTATGTGACATAATGTTAAGAGATAGTGCACATATACAGATGTTTGAAGCTGAGTGGCGTAACAGAAAGGCTAAGCGTTCTAATGGCACTTTAAAGGAATTTATTCCATTATATGATGCAAAAGCAGTATATGAGGTTATGAAGCAGTTCGTTGGTCTTGAATATGAGAAGATTGTAAAGATTGATGATAATGTGAGCATAAGATTAAGAGATGTAGGACATCTGCTTGGTTCTGCCAGTATTGAAGTATGGGCATCAGAAGATACACCAGAGGGCAGGGTTGAAAGAAAGCTTGTATTCTCTGGAGATATAGGCAATGTTCATAAGCCGATAACCAAGGACCCTGCAACAGTTGCAGATGCAGATTATGTTGTTATGGAGTCAACTTATGGCAACAGAAGCCATAATGGAACACCTGATTATGTGGCTGAGCTTGTCAAAGTATTCAAGCGTACATTTGACAGAGGCGGTAATGTTGTTATACCATCATTTGCGGTTGGAAGAACACAGGAGCTTTTATATCATATAAGAAAGATAAAAGCGGATGGACTTATGGACAGGGATTTTGATGTGTATGTCGACAGCCCTCTTGCAATTGAAGCTACAGAGGTGTTTAGTAAGAATGTAGAGCAGTGCTTTGATGAAGATGCGATTGAACTTGTAAGACAGGGGATTAATCCTTTATCTTTTCCGGGGCTTAAATATGCCATATCAAGTGAAGAGTCCAAGATGATTAATTTTGATACTAATCCTAAGGTAATCATATCAGCATCTGGTATGTGTGAGGCCGGACGAATAAGACATCATTTAAAGCACAATCTGTGGAGACCAGAGTGTACGATACTTTTTGTAGGTTATCAGGCCAATGGTACAACAGGACGAATTATTGTTGACGGAATTGACGAGATTAAGTTATTTGGTGAGCCAATTCAGGTAAAAGCAGAGATTGCACAGCTTCCGGGTTCAAGCGGACACGCTGATAAAGACGGTCTGATTCATTGGGTGAATGCATTTACCAATAAGCCAAGAAAGGTATTCGTTGTACACGGTGAGGACAGTGTGTGTGAAGAATTTACACAATGTCTTAAAGAAGAATATGGTTTTGATGCGTATGCTCCATATACCGGCACTTCATTTGACCTGATTACAGGACAGATGATTGCTGAGGGCAATAAGGAGAAGAAGAGCAGAAGAACAACAGTTAATAAGCGTAATAAGAGCGTATTTGACAGGCTTGTTGCGGCTGGTAAGAGACTTATGAGTGTTATTGCACACAATGAGGGCGGTGCGAATAAGGATCTTGCGAAGTTTACAGACCAGATTAATTCACTTTGCGATAAATGGGACAGATAAGAGAATAATTTAAGATGAAATAATTATAAATATAATAATAGTAAATTATTATTAATAATATAATTATATATAATTTAAGCGATTAGATAAGAATGGAGATTATTATGAAAAAAATGCTTTTTGTATTCAATCCTAATTCTGGTAAGGCTCAGATTAAGAATTCTTTGTTAAAGATTATTCAGATATTCTCCAATGCGGACTATGAGGTTACTGTGTATCCTACGAAAGCAGCACTGGACGGATTTGAGAGAGTTAAAGCTGATGAAGGACGATATGATGTTATTGTATGCAGTGGCGGCGATGGTACTCTTAATGAGATTGTCAGTGCTGTAGCAGGATATAGTACAGTTAAACCACCGATAGGTTATATTCCAAGCGGTTCTACTAATGATTTTGCCAGGAGTCTTGGAATACCGTCAGATAAGATCAGGGCTGCTTGCAATATAATCAATGGTGAAAGCTTTCCATGCGATATAGGAATTGCCAATGACCATAAATATTTTAATTATGTGGCAGCTTTTGGTGCATTTACAGATGTTGCCTACGAAACACCGCAGGATCTTAAGAATGTGTTAGGTCATCAGGCGTATGTTATTGAGGGTGTTAAGAGATTATCTAATCTTAAGGCTTGCAGAATGAAGATTAAGAGCGATGAACTTAATGTGGAAGATTCATTTATATATGGAATGGTTAGCAACGCAAGCTCAATAGGCGGAATGAAAGGCCTTATAGCAGAAGGAGTTGATTATCAGGACGGAATGTTTGAAGTTACCCTTATAAGGGAGATTAAGAATCCTATGGATTTACAGGCAATAGTTAATGCTTTTATAACACAGAAGATAGATGACTGCGATATGGTATATACATTTAAGACCAAGGATATAACATTTGAGTCAAAGGAAGAAGTTAAGTGGACACTTGACGGAGAATTTGGAGGCATACATAATAATGTCAACTTAAAAGTCTGCCAGAAAGCGGTGGATTTCATAGTTAAGAAAAGAAGGAAAAAAGAAGAAAAAGATTTATTAAATTAATAAGCGGATTGATAAAGTTAATTAAATTAATAATTGTTTGTAAAAAATATGTCGAAATATTAAATAATTAAAGTGATAAAAGCTATCAGCAAGGGTATATGGCTTTTATCACTTTATTTTTTTACAACTTTAGTTTTAAGGGCAGAAAATGGAACTTAAAAGATAAACAATTTAGACATAATTTTAAATTTTATGATAAAGTGATGTTGGAATATGGGCTGATAGAAAGATGACTTGATATATAAAATGTATTAATATGTTTGCGTATAATATATTTTAAGTGCTGATTCAATGAAATAGTCAGATAATAATGTATTAAATTACAAATAATTGAATAATCTGATAATTTAACCAAATAAAAAGTTTACAAGATAAAAAAATAGGAGTATATTAAGCACAAGAAAAACAAGTCTACCACATTTGTGGGTTAAATCAGACGATTGTTAATTATACAAATCATACGATAAGACTTGCATTACAGATTATATATGAAAGGATGAGCAGACTATGGAAAATCAAAATAATCAGCCTGGACTTTACAGCCCACAGTTTGAACACGATAACTGTGGCATCGGTGCAGTTGTAAGCATCAAGGGAGTAAAGACACATCAGACAGTATCAGACGCATTAAGCATCGTTGAGAACCTCGAACACAGAGCAGGTAAAGATGCAGAGGGAAAGACTGGTGATGGTGTAGGTATCCTTCTTCAAATATCACATAAATTCTTTAAGAAAGCAGTTAAACCTCTTGGAATTAAGATTGGTGAGGAAAGAGAGTATGGTGTAGGTATGTTCTTCTTCCCACAGGACGAACTTGCAAGAAACCGTGCTAAGAAGATGTTTGAAATCATCGTTGAAAAAGAAGGTCTTGAGTTCTTAGGCTGGAGAGAAGTTCCAACATTTCCTAATGTACTTGGTAAAAAGGCGGTTGACTGTATGCCATACATTATGCAGGGCTTTGTAAAGAAACCTAAGGATGTTAATAAGGGAATTGACTTTGATAGAAAGCTTTATGTTGCAAGACGTGTATTCGAGCAGACAGCAGAAGATACATATGTCTGTTCGCTTTCAAGCAGAACTATTGTATACAAGGGTATGTTCCTTGTTGGACAGTTAAGAACATTCTTTAAGGATCTTGTAGATGAAGATTATGAGTCAGCTATTGCACTTGTTCATTCAAGATTTTCAACTAACACTAACCCAAGCTGGGAACGTGCTCATCCTAATAGATTTATTGTTCATAATGGTGAGATTAATACAATCAAAGGTAACGCAGATAGAATGTTATCAAGAGAAGAAACTATGGTTTCTCCATATCTTGAAGATGAAATGTCTAAGATAACACCAGTTGTTAATACTAACGGTTCAGATTCAGCTATGTTAGATAATACTCTTGAATTCTTTGTAATGAATGGTATGCCACTTCCACTTGCTGTTATGATTACAATTCCAGAGCCTTGGAGCAATAATAAAGCTATGGAGCAGGAGAAGAAAGACTTCTACCAGTATTATGCAACAATGATGGAGCCTTGGGACGGACCTGCTTCAATCCTCTTCTCAGATGGAGATATTATGGGAGCAGTTCTTGATAGAAATGGTCTTCGTCCTTCAAGATACTATATTACTAATGATGGTTATCTTATTCTTTCATCAGAAGTAGGTGCACTTCCAATAGATGAGAGTAGAATTAAAGTTAAGGACAGACTTCATCCAGGAAAAATGCTTCTTGTAGATACAGTTAAGGGAGAGCTTATTGATGATGACAAGCTTAAAGAGCAGTATGCAACTAAGCAGCCTTATGGTGAATGGCTTGATAACAATCTTATAAATCTTTGTGATTTAAAGATTCCTAACAAGAAAGTTCCAACACATACTAAGGAAGAAAGAGCAAGATTACAGAAAGCTTTCGGTTATACATATGAAGATTTCAGAACATCAATACTTCCAATGGCACTTAATGGAGCAGAGTCAATTGGAGCTATGGGTATAGATACACCACTTGCGGTGCTTTCTAACAGACACCAGCCTTTATTTAACTATTTTAAGCAGTTATTTGCACAGGTTACTAATCCACCTATTGATTCGATAAGAGAAAAGATTGTAACTTCAACTACTGTATATCTTGGTAAAGATGGAAATGTGCTTGAGGAAAAGCCAGAGAACTGTAAGAACTTAAAGATTAACAATCCTATTCTTACTAATACAGATCTTTTAAAGATTAAGAATATGAAAGTTGAAGGCTTTAAGGTAGAGACAATTCCTATTACATATTATAAGAATACATCAATTGAAAAGGCTATTGACCATATATTCGTAGAGGTTGACAGGGCACACAGAGAAGGTGCTAACATCATTATCCTTTCAGACAGGGGTGTTGATGAGAATCACGTTGCAATTCCATCACTTCTTGCAGTAGGTGCTGTACAGCATTACCTTGTACAGACTAAGAAGAGAACAAGTATGGCAGTTATACTTGAAAGTGGTGAGCCAAGAGATGTACATCATTTTGCAACACTTTTAGGATATGGTGCATCAGCTATCAACCCATATCTTGCACAGGAGAGCATACAGGAGCTTATCGACCTTAATATGCTTGACAAGGATTACTATGCAGCAGTTGATGACTACAACAATGCTATTATAAGTGGTATTGTTAAGATTGCAGCTAAAATGGGTATTTCAACAATCCAGTCATATCAGGGTGCTAAGATATTTGAGGCAATTGGTATTAACTCAGATGTAATTAATAAGTACTTCACTGGTACTGTATCAAGAATTGAAGGAATCGGACTTAAGGATATTCAGGAAGATGTGGAAACACTTCATTCTAAGGCATTTGATCCACTTGGACTTTCAACAGATACAACTCTTGACAGTGAGGGCGCTCATAAGATGAGAAGTGGAAAAGAAGAACATCTTTACAATCCACAGACAATACATCTTTTACAGCTTGCAGCACGTACAGGTGATTATAATACATTTAAGGAATATACAGCTCTTGTTAATAAAGAAGAGGGCGTTAAGAACTTAAGAGGACTTATGGATATCAAGTTCCCTAAGAAGGGAATAAATATAGATCAGGTAGAGAGTGTTGATTCTATCGTTAAGAGATTTAAGACCGGTGCCATGTCATACGGTTCCATCTCTAAGGAAGCACACGAGACTATGGCTATTGCTATGAATATGCTTCACGGCAAGTCTAACTCAGGTGAAGGTGGAGAAGATGAAGACAGACTTACAGTAGGTGCTGACGGACTTAACAGATGTTCAGCTATCAAGCAGGTAGCTTCAGGACGTTTTGGTGTTACAAGCAAGTATCTTGTAAGTGCTAAGGAAATCCAGATTAAGATGGCACAGGGTGCTAAGCCAGGTGAAGGTGGACATCTTCCAGGAAAGAAGGTATATCCTTGGATTGCAAAGACACGTCTTTCAACACCAGGTGTATCACTTATATCACCACCACCTCATCACGACATTTATTCTATCGAAGATTTAGCACAGCTTATATATGATTTAAAGAATGCCAACAAGAATGCAAGAATATCAGTTAAGCTTGTATCAGAAGCAGGTGTTGGTACTATAGCTTCTGGTGTTGCCAAGGCAGGTGCACAGGTTATCCTTATATCAGGTTATGATGGAGGTACTGGTGCAGCTCCAAGAAGTTCTATACATAATGCAGGACTTCCTTGGGAATTAGGACTTGCAGAAGCTCATCAGACACTTACAATGAACGGACTTCGTAATAAGGTTATAATCGAGACAGATGGTAAGCTTATGAGCGGACGTGATGTTGCAATAGCAGCTATGCTTGGTGCAGAAGAATTCGGTTTTGCAACAGCTCCACTTGTAACAATGGGCTGTGTAATGATGAGAGTATGTAACCTTGATACTTGTCCAGTTGGTATTGCTACACAGAATCCTGAGCTTAGAAAGAGATTTGCAGGCAAGCCTGAATATGTTGTCAACTTTATGAGATTTATCGCACAGGAGCTTCGTGAATATATGGCAAAGCTTGGTGTTAAGACTGTTGATGAACTTGTAGGAAGAACAGATTTCCTTGAAGCAAGAGAAGATGTAGAGGGAAGCGGAAGAGCTTCAAAGGTTGACCTTTCTAATATACTTAACAATCCTTATGTTAAGGAAGCTTCTTCAATTAAGTATGATAAGAAGAATGTATATGACTTTGAACTTGAGAAGACAGTAGATGAGAAGATTCTTATTAAGAAGCTTTCGGATGCTATGGATAAGAAGCAGAAGAGAAGTGTTGAGGTTGATGTAACTAATACAGATAGAGCATTAGGAACACTTCTTGGTGCAGAGATAACAAGAAGATTTGGTGAGAGCCTTGCAGAAGATACTTATACAGTTAAATGTACAGGTGCTGGCGGACAGAGCTTCGGTGCATTTATCCCTAAGGGACTTACACTTGAACTTGTCGGTGACAGCAACGATTACTTCGGAAAAGGTCTTTCAGGTGGTAAGCTTATTGTATATCCACCAACAGGTGTATCTTATAAGGAAGATGAGAATATCATCATCGGTAACGTAGCACTCTATGGAGCAACAAGTGGCAAGGCATTTATCAATGGTGTAGCAGGTGAGAGATTCTGTGTACGTAACTCTGGTGCAACAGCAGTTGTTGAAGGTACTGGCGACCATGGTTGTGAATATATGACAGGCGGAAGGGTTGTTGTACTTGGTAGAACTGGTAAGAACTTCGCAGCAGGTATGAGCGGCGGTGTTGCATATGTTCTTGATGATGACACAACACTTTATAAGAGAGTCAACAAGCAGCTTGTATCACTTGAACCTGTAACTAACAAGTATGATGTACTTGAACTTAAGCAGATGATTACAGAACACGTTGCTTATACTAATTCTAAGAAGGGTAAAGAAGTGTTAGACAACTTTGGCGAATATCTTCCTAAGTTTAAGAAGATTATGCCACATGATTATAAGAAGATGCTTAATATGATTGTTCAGATGGAAGAAAAAGGTCTTAGCAGTGAACAGGCTCAGATTGAAGCATTTTATGCAGCAACTAAGTAAGATAGAAATGTACAATAACAGATATGTATTAGCAGATTATAAGTCTGCTGGTACATATTTGTGAAAATGTGTATTTGAAAGGAGATAATCATGGGAAAACCAACTGGATTTTTAGAATATGAACGTGTGGAAGCTAAAGCAGTTTCACCAAAAGAAAGAATAAAGAATTTTAATGAATTTCATACACCACTTTCAGAAGCTGAGCAGAGATGCCAGAGTGCCCGCTGTATGGATTGTGGCGTGCCATTCTGCCAGTCAGGTATGAATATAAAAGGAATGACAAGTGGCTGTCCTCTTAACAACCTTATTCCTGAATGGAATGACCTTGTATACACGGGCAACTGGGAGCAGGCTTATAACAGATTACATAAGACAAGCAATTTTCCTGAATTTACAAGCCGTGTATGTCCTGCACTTTGCGAGAAGGCTTGTACCTGTGGACTTAATGGTGATCCAGTATGTACTAAGGAAAATGAGATGGCTATAATTGAGCATGCATATGCCAATGGACTTGCTGGTCCTAAGCCACCTAAGGCAAGAACAGGAAAGAGAATTGCTGTAATAGGTTCAGGCCCTTCAGGACTTGCAGTAGCAGACCAGTTAAACCAGAGAGGTCATCTTGTGACAGTATATGAAAGAGCTGACAGGGTAGGCGGTCTTTTAAGATACGGAATACCTAATATGAAGCTTGAAAAGCATATAATTGACAGAAAGATAGATGTTATGAAGGAAGAAGGAATTGAATTCATAACAGAAGCTAATATTGGACAGAATATTAAAGCTAAGAAGATAATGGAAGATTATGATGCTGTTGTGCTTGCTGTAGGTGCTTCTAATCCTAGAGATATCAATGCACCTGGAAGAGATGCCAATGGAATACATTTTGCAGTAGATTTCCTCACAGCTACAACTAAGAGCCTTCTTGACTCAGATCTTACAGATGGCAAATATATCAATGCCAAAGACAAGAATGTTATTGTAATTGGTGGTGGTGATACAGGTAATGACTGTGTCGGAACTTGTATAAGACACGGCTGTAAGTCGGTAACACAGCTTGAAATGATGCCAAAAGCACCAGATGTAAGAAGAGATACTAATCCTTGGCCACAGTGGCCTTTAGTCTGCAAGACTGATTATGGTCAGGAAGAAGCTATAGCAGTATTTGGACACGACCCAAGAATATATACAACAACAGTTAAGGAATTTAAGAAGGATAAGAAGGGCAATCTTGAAAAGGTTGTAACTGTCCAGCTTGAATCTAGGGTTGATGAGAAGACAGGAAGAAGAATGATGGTTCCGGTTGAGGGAACAGAAAAAGAACTTCCTTGTGAGCTTGTTCTTATAGCTGCTGGTTTCCTTGGAACACAGAAGTATCTTACAGATGCATTTGGTGTTGAGGTTAATGAGAGAACTAACATAAAGACAGATGTAGACAAGTTCGCTACTAATGTAGCAGGAGTATTCGCTGCCGGCGACTGCCACACAGGCCAGTCACTTGTTGTAAAGGCTATCAGACAGGGCAGGGACTGCGCTAGGGAAGTTGATAAGTATCTTATGGGATATACTAATCTGTAATTCTTAGTCTGTAAGTAAAGATTACATTTTATAAAACTATTAAAATAAGTAAGAAGCCCGCAAAGACTAGCGTATGGTCTTTGTGGGCTTTTTGAAGTGAAGTTGTATTGCTATATGTGGGATTTTTTCGTATACTTAATATTGTTTAAATTAAAGCCTGTAATTCGATATATAATTAAATTTATATATTGCAGGGATGAGTGTTGTTCGGGTTATTGGACTAAACTGCGGGTTTGGATACCAGTAATGGAATATGAATAAATAAATAGAAAGGTCAGAGATATATGAAGAACAAAGTAAATGGAATATTCAGAAAAGTATGCAATATACTTGAATGGATAATATCGGCAATTCTTGTGGTTGTCGTTGCAGTTATGTGTGTGAGGTTTGTGTTTGATCTTGGTGGAATGTTTGATAGTGCACCAGTGGAATTCTTTGAAACTTTTGTTGCAGATATAATGACGCTGGCGGTTGGAGTTGAGCTTATTAAGATGTTATCACAGCATACGCCGGCAACAGTTGTTGAAGTGCTTATGTTTGCAATAGCAAGGGAGATGGTTACACATCATGATTCGGCACTTAACACAGCATTAGGTGTATTATCTATATGTGTGTTATTTGCTACAAGAAAGTTCTTCTTCTGCAAGAATGATTATGATGATAATAATGCAAAGGAAGAAGCTGATGCCAAGGACGAAATATTAAAATAAACATAAATAAATATAAATTATAAAAAATATATTGGCAAATTAATACCTGATGTGATACAATTCATTAGTATGTACATTGTACGAATAGAAAAGAGACTTCATATATATATTTAAGGAGGAATTATTAACAATGAGTTTTAAAGTTGAGAATATGGAAGAAAAGAATATGGTCAAGCTTGTAATCGAGGCTACAGCTGAAGAATTCGAAGCAGGTCTTAATACAGCTTTTAATAAGAATAAGAATAAGATTAGTGTTCCTGGTTTCAGAAAAGGCAAGGCTCCAAGAAAGATGGTAGAAAAGCTTTACGGAACAGAAATCTTCTACGAAGATGCAGCTAATGCAATTATTCCTGATGCTTATGCTAAGGCAGCAGATGAAAGCGAATTAGAGATAGTTTCACAGCCTAAGATTAATGTAGTTCAGATTGAAGCTGGAAAGCCTTTCATATTTGAAGCTGTTGTAGCTGTTAAGCCAGAAGTAGAACTTGGACAGTACAAGGGTGTAGAAGTAGAGAAGTGTGATACAGAAGTTACAGATGCTGATGTTGAAGAAGAATTAAAGAAGGTTCAGGATAAGAATTCAAGAGTTGTTACAGTTGAAGACAGAGCTGTTAAAGATGGCGATATGACAACAATTGACTTTGAAGGATTTGTTGATGGTGTAGCATTTGAAGGCGGTAAGGGTGAGAACTATCCACTTACAATCGGTTCACATTCATTCATTGATAATTTCGAAGAGCAGATTATAGGTATGAACATTGGTGATGAGAAAGAAATCAACGTAACATTCCCAGAAGAATACCACGCTGAAGAATTAAAGGGTAAGCCAGCTATGTTCAAGGTAAAGGTTAACGAGATTAAGGAAAAGGTTCTTCCAGAACTTGATGATGATTTCGCTCAGGACGTATCTGACTTTGATACACTTGCAGAATACAAGGATGATTTAAAGAAGACAATAGCAGAACGTAAGGCTAACGAAGCTAAGGCTAAGAAGGAAGACGAAGCAATCGCTAAGATTATCGAATCTTCTAAGATGGATATTCCAGAAGCTATGGTTAACACACAGGTTAACAGAATGTTAGAAGATTTCGCTCAGAGATTACAGATGCAGGGATTATCAGTAGAACAGTACTTCCAGTATACAGGTGTAACTGCTGAGAAGATTATCGAAGATATGAAGCCAGAAGCAGTTAAGAGAATTCAGTCAAGACTTGTTCTTGAAGCAGTTGTTAAGGTAGAAGGTCTTACAGCTTCAGAAGAAGAATTCCAGGATGAGCTTAACAAGATGGCTGAGCAGTACAAGATGGAAATCGAAAAAGTTAAAGAATTTATGGGTGAATACGAAGAGAAGCAGATTAAGGAAGATATCGCAATCCAGAAGGCTGTTGATGTTATCGTTAACTCAGTAGTAGAGAAGTAATTAATACTTAATATACGAAAGCAATATAGACGGATTTAAGTGCAGGCTGCCTGTATGCCCTGTTATATAAGCAGCTGGTGCCTGTCTGTATGCAGAATTTGTGTCAGTGCGCACTTGACACAGGTTTGTATGCGCAATATGTTATATAATCTGTGCGCAGAAATGAGGATTAAGATGAGTTTTGTACCTTATGTCATTGAACAGAACAGCCGTGGAGAAAGATCTTATGATATTTATTCACGTTTGTTAAAAGACAGAATTATTTTTTTAGGTGAAGAGGTTACAGATGTGTCTGCAAATCTTGTGGTTGCGCAGATGTTATTCCTTGAAGCAGAAGATCCAAGCAAGGATATACATTTTTATATTAACAGCCCAGGTGGGTCTGTGTCTGCAGGTTTTGCAATATATGATACTATGCAGTACATTAAGTGCGATGTGTCTACAATCTGCATTGGTATGGCAGCTAGTATGGGAGCATTTCTTCTTTCAGGCGGAACTAAAGGCAAAAGACTTGCTCTTCCTAATGCTGAGATTATGATTCATCAGCCATCAGGTGGTGCAAGAGGACAGGAAACAGAGATCAGAATAGTTGCAGAGAACATTTTAAAGACAAGAAACAAATTGAATGAAATACTTGCAGCTAATACAGGTAAATCAGTAGAAGAAATCTCTCGAGATACAGAACGTGATAATTATATGACTGCACAGGAAGCTGTTGCATATGGTTTGATTGATAGTGTTGTTGAAAAGAGATAGTTGCTTAACGGGACTGTAGCTTTTCGCACAGTCCCGTTTTTTAAGACAATAATACAGTGGGTACATTTGTTAATCAGGTGTATAAAGCTGTTATAGTAATTGTGGAGGAAGTATGGCAGGCAGAAATGTAGATGAAAAGCTAAGATGCTCATTCTGTAATAAAACACAGGATCAGGTTAAGAAGCTTATAGCTGGCCCTAATGGGGCGTATATATGTGATGAGTGTGTAGGAATATGTGCTGACATTCTTGACGAAGAATTTGAAAATGAGGAAGACATTCAGGAAGATGCTGAGGGTATGAATATCAACCTTTTAAAACCTAAAGAAATCAAAGAATTTCTTGATGATTATGTGATTGGACAGGATGAGGCCAAAAAGGTATTATCAGTTGCTGTATATAATCATTACAAGAGAATATTATCAGCCAAAGATGTCGATGTAGAGCTTCAGAAGAGTAATATTCTTATGTTAGGACCTACAGGTTCAGGTAAGACATTTCTTGCCCAGAATCTTGCAAGGCTTCTTAATGTACCATTTGCAATTGCAGATGCTACAACACTTACAGAAGCAGGTTATGTAGGTGAGGATGTAGAGAACATTTTATTAAAGCTTATTCAGGCGGCTGATTATGATGTTGAAAAGGCACAATATGGAATTATCTATATTGATGAGATAGATAAGATAACTAAGAAGTCGGAAAATGTATCTATAACAAGAGATGTATCCGGCGAGGGCGTACAGCAGGCACTTCTTAAGATATTAGAGGGAACTGTTGCTTCTGTTCCACCACAGGGAGGAAGAAAGCACCCACAGCAGGAGCTTATTCCGATTGACACAACTAACATTCTCTTTATATGTGGTGGTGCTTTTGACGGACTTGAGAAGATTATAGAAGCAAGAATGGATCAGAGTACAATCGGATTTAATTCACAGATTAAAGATAAGACAGCAACTGAAGATGTTGGAGAGATGTTCCATAAGGCACTTCCACAGGATCTTATTAAGTTCGGTCTTATTCCTGAATTTGTAGGAAGAGTACCTGTTGTTGTTGCACTTGATTCATTAGATGAGGAGTCACTTGTAAGAATTCTTAGAGAACCTAAGAATGCTATACTTAAGCAGTATAAGGCATTATTAAGCCTTGATGAAGTGGATCTGGAATTCGATGATGATGCAGTTAAGGCTATTGCACATAAGAGTTTTGAAAGAAAGACTGGAGCAAGAGGATTACGTTCTATATTAGAAGCTGTTATGAACGAAGTTATGTATGAAGTGCCATCTGATGAAACGATAGCAAGATGTACAATAACTAAGGATGCAGTTATGGGAACAGGAAAGCCTGTTATAGAGTATAGAACTGATGAAGTTAAGAAAGCACAATAAATATGAATATGATTACAATACCAGTAATTGCGTTAAGAAGTATGACCGTGTTACCCGACATGGTCATACATTTTGATATAAGCAGAAAAATATCAATTAAAGCAGTAGAAGCTGCTATGGAAAATGATGAGAAGGTGCTGCTGTTGACACAGACCGACTCAGCAGTTAAAAGTCCTACAGCTAAAGATTTATATATGACAGGAACTATAGCTTCTGTTAAGCGGGTTATAAGAATGCCTAATAAGTTAGTAAGAGTGCAGGTTGAGGGACTTAAGAAGGCTGTAGCCGCAGACATTAATACTGAGGGTGATTACATATATGCAGATGTACAGGAGTGCAGTACATTTATAGAAGAAACGGATAAAGTATCAGATAAAGCTATTGTCATTGGAATGAATGAATTATTAAGACAATATGCGGCTGCTAATCCAAGATGTAATAAGGAGATGCTTAATCACTGGCTGGCGATTGACAATGCCAGAGAACTTATGAGCAGTGTAATCTGTGATTTTCCTATGGAATATACTGACCGTCAGAAGTTCCTTGAGATGAATAATATACTTGATATGTATGAATATATTGCGGGGATACTTATAGAGCTGACGCAAGCGTATAGTATTAAAGAAGAAATATCTGGTAAAGTCAGGGCTAAAGTAGATGAGAACCAGAGAGCATATATATTAAAAGAACAGCTTGAAATTCTTAATAAGGAGCTTGGGCAGGATGAGTATTCTGAAACGAATGAATTAGAAGAAAAGATAGATAAGCTTAATGCTTCTGATGAAGTAAAGGATAAGCTTCATAAGGAGGTAAAAAGGCTTAAGAACTTATCTAAGGGTTCATCAGAGGTCAATGTTGAAAGAACATATATTGAGAATTGTCTTGAACTTCCTTGGAATAATATGTCAGAGGATAACAATGATATTATTAATGCAAGAAAAGTGCTTGATAATGACCATTATGGAATGAAAGATATTAAAGACAGAATAATAGAGGCACTTGCTGTAAGAAATATAACTTCTAATACAGATGCTCCGATATTATGTCTTGCAGGACCTCCGGGAACAGGAAAGACTTCAATAGCACGTTCGGTGGCGGCTGCCCTTAATAAAGAATATGTAAGGATATGTCTTGGCGGAGTAAAAGATGAAGCAGAGATAAGAGGACATAGAAAGACATATGTCGGTGCAATGCCGGGAAGAATAATAGAGGGTTTAAAGAAGGCAGGAACAGCCAATCCATTAATGCTTCTTGATGAGATTGATAAGGTGAGCAATGATTATAAATCAGATACAGCCTCGGCTCTTCTGGAAGTGTTAGACAGCGAGCAGAATTCACATTTTACGGATCATTATATAGAAATGCCTGTAGATTTATCTAAGGTATTATTTATAGCAACGGCTAATGATTTATCAACACTCAGCAGACCGCTGCTTGACAGAATGGAGATTATAGAAGTATCTGGCTATAGTGTTAATGAGAAGCTTCATATAGCAAAGGAACACCTTGTTGGCAAGCAGCTTCGTAAGAACGGGCTTGCCACATCACTTTTAAAGATATCAGACTCAGCATTAAAGCATATAATTCTTGGTTACACTAAAGAGTCAGGTGTGAGGGAGCTTGAAAGACAGATCGCCAAAATATGCAGAAAAGCAGTAACCAAGCTGTATGAGGCAGGAGTTTTTAATGCTGATGGCACAAGAAACAAAGAAGTCAAGGTGTGCATAAGAATAACGGACAAGAATTTGACTGATTATCTTGGCAATGTTAAATATAAGACTGACAAAGCATACAAGAAGCCACAGGTAGGAATTGTAAGAGGACTTGCATGGACAAGCGTTGGTGGTGAAACTCTTGAAATAGAAGTTAATGCAATGCCGGGAAGTGATGATTTGAGGCTCACAGGCAATATGGGAGATGTTATGAAAGAGTCTGCTATGATTGCGTATTCTTATGTGAGAGCTATTACTGAGAGTGGAAAATATAAAGTTGATATGAAGTATTTTGATGAACATATGCTTCATCTTCATATACCAGAAGGAGCAGTTCCTAAAGATGGTCCATCAGCAGGAGTGACAATGACAACGGCTATGTTGTCGGCAGTTACAGGTATACCGGTAAGACCAGATGTCGCTATGACAGGCGAGGTGACTCTTAGAGGAAGGGTACTTGCAATAGGCGGGCTTAAGGAAAAGCTTCTTGCGGCCAAGCTTGCTGGTATGAAGAAAGTGCTTGTGCCAGAAGAAAATGTATCTGATGTAGAAGAGTTAGATGCAGAGATAACTGACGGCTTAGAACTTGTATATGTAAAGGATATGTCAGAGGTTCTTAATAATGCACTTGTATTATAGAGCATAGAAATGAGGATAAATATGGTAATTAAAAAGGTTAATCTTGATATAGTAATAGGTGTGACAAGTGCTATACCAGATACAGAGTTTCCAGAGGTAGCATTTGCGGGCAAATCAAATGTTGGTAAGTCATCTTTGATTAATGCTCTTATGAATAGAAAATCATATGCAAGAACATCGTCACAGCCTGGTAAGACACAGACTATTAATTTCTACAATATTAATGATGCGATGTATCTTGTTGACCTTCCGGGATATGGCTATGCCAATGCCAGTCCTGCGGTAAAGGCAAAATGGGGTAAGATGATAGAGAAATATTTAAGACAGTCTGCTAATCTAAAGCAGGTGTTCTTATTAGTTGACATAAGACACGACCCATCAGAGAATGATAAGATGATGTATAACTGGATTGTTGATAACGGCTTCAGACCGGTTATAATTGCAACAAAGCTTGATAAATTAAAGAGAAGCCAGATAGCAAAGCACGTTAAAGCTGTAAGAGCAGGTCTTGGTCTTAAAGAAGATGATATACTCATACCGTTTTCTTCACAGACAAAGCAGGGGCTTGATGAACTGTGGAATACAATAGAGGGCTACATCGGGCAGTAATTATTAAAGATGCACATTATGCAGTAACAACTGGTATAGCATAAAAAGTAACAGCTGGAATATTATAAAAAGTCAGATAATCGCAGTGACAGATATATTAAACTGGTTGTAATTATTTATGAAAAGTAGTATAGTTGTTGGTGTTGTGGGTTGATTAATTACATTTGAAGAATTGTAGGATAATTTACAGGAGGATTATTAGTATATGTTGACAGTAACAATTTTACTTGATTCAGTTGAGAAAGTTCAAAGATTTGTGAGCAAAATAAGCAGATATTCGTGTGGATTCGATGTCGAATGTGGCAATAGCTGTGTTGATGGTAAGTCTCTTGTTGGATTATTCAGCCTTGATATAAGCAGACCACTCCAGCTGACAGTTAATGGCGGCGAGAGTGAGATTGAAGATGTGTTAAGAGATATTAACGAATTTATGCAGTATTAAGGAAGCAGAATTTCTTGGACTGGAATGGAGAAAGAATTGAAGAAGATACTAAGTATATTAATTGCAATGATGTTATCAGTGTCTTTAATGGCCTGTGGAAAAGCTGCTGACAGCCAGACACAGACTAAAGAAGAGGATAATCTTTTATCAGGAAAACATCACGTTACAATTACAGTGCAGGATTATGGTGATATTAATGTGGAATTAGATGCTGACGTGGCACCTATTACAGTGACTAATTTTATTAATCTTGCTAATGATGGATTTTATGATGGACTTACATTTCATAGAATAATCAAAGGTTTTATGATACAGGGTGGTGATCCACTTGGCAATGGAACAGGTGGCTCGGATAATAAGATAAAGGGCGAGTTCAGCAATAATGGAATTGAGAATAATCTCTCGCATACAAGAGGAGCAATCTCAATGGCACGTTCAAGTAATAATGACAGTGCAAGTTCACAGTTCTTTATAGTTCATAAAGACAGTACATACCTTGATGGTAATTATGCCTGTTTTGGTTATGTAACAGATGGTATGGATATTGTAGATAAGATATGTGCCAATGTTAAGGCAACAGATGACAATGGTACGGTTGCTAAGAATAACCAGCCGGTTATAACTAAGATAGCAGTTATTGATTAGGAATAATATCGGATTATAGAAATAACAATGGATTGTAATAACCAGAGTTATAGATTTGGGTAACAATTGTAATAACCTGTGTTACAGGTCTTGATTACAATTGTAAATATGAAATGTAAAAAAGGTGTGATAGGAATTAATCTTATCACACCTTTAAAAATATTAATTAATGCGGAAAATGGGACTTGAACCCACACGTGGTAACCCACACAAGAATCTGAATCTTGCTCGTCTGCCATTCCGACATTTCCGCTAACTATGTTATTGTATTCTAAGGCAGGGATTTTGTCAAGGCATAAAGAAGTACTAGTTAGCAGACACACTTAATTTAAAAAAGATTAAAAATCAATAGTAAGAATTTGAAGATAGATTTAATATTATTTTTAAAAAGTGACAGTTATACAACAAAATTAAAGACGAATTAAAAAATAATAGAAAAAATTGTAAAAAGCTGTTGACAAAGTGTTACGCAGATGATAATATAATCAAGTCGTTGGGAAACAGCGATTAACTAAATAAGCAGTCGTGGCGGAATTGGCATACGCGCTAGACTAAGGATCTAGTCCATATTGCTTGGGTGCGGGTTCAAGTCCCGCCGACTGCACTTTATTGAGGGAAGCTGGTCAGGCTTCCCTTTTTCTATATCAATATATAGATATAGAAAGTAAATATGTATGCAGATTGTGATTATGAAAATATCTGTTTATGCAAAGGCATCAGTGTCTTATATAAAAGGTTAAGTGTATTTATAGGAAAATAATAATATATTACACAGAATATTAATTGGTAAAATATAAAAAATGATAAATAAGGAAATAAGGATATTATGAAAAAAGTATTGACAATAGCGGGAAGTGATTGTAGCGGAGGTGCTGGAATACAGGCGGATTTAAAGACATTTGCCGCACACGGTGTATATGGAATGAGTGTTATTACATCACTTACAGCACAGAATACAACGGGCGTATATGGAATAATGAATTGTAAGAAAGGCTTTACAGCAAGCCAGATAGATGCGGTATTTGAGGATATAAGACCAGATGCGGTAAAGATTGGAATGGTGTCTGAACCATACATAGTAGAGGAGATAGCAGAAGAATTAAGAAAATACAAAGCGGTTAATATTGTGTTAGATCCGGTTATGGTGTCAACAAGTGGTAAGAAGCTCATCACTAAAGAAGCAGAGGAAGTGCTTATTAAGAAGCTTATGCCGCTTGCAACAGTTATAACACCTAATATTCCAGAAGCTGAAAGTCTGTCAGGCATAACTATTAATGACAGATATGATATGGAAAAAGCGGCAGAAATCATCTATAAAAAGATAAATATTAATGATGAAGGACCGGCAGTTCTTGTAAAAGGCGGACATTCCATTAATTGTGCTAATGATTATCTGTATACAGAGATTGGAACAAGCTGGTTTGAGGCAGAAAGAGTAGATAATCCTAATACACACGGAACAGGCTGTACGCTGTCATCTGCTATTGCATGTAATATAGCAGAAGGGTATAGTGTTAAGGAGTCGGTTGCAAGGGCGAAGGAATACATAACAGGTGCTCTTAAGGCTGGACTTAACATAGGTAAGGGAAGTGGACCTCTTAATCATATGTATGTGCTTGATAAGTAAAATGGTGTGGATAGGAGATTGATAATGGATAGTTTTATATATAGTATTAATGCAACAGTTCCTATATTTCTTGTGATGATTATAGGGTGGTTTATTAAACAGATAGGCCTTATTGATGACCATTTTGCCAATGTTGCTAACAGATATGTGTTTAAGGTGGCATTGCCAGCATTACTGTTCAGGGATTTGTCAAAGTCTGATTTTAAAGGTAAATTTGACCCGCAGTTTGTATTGTATTGCAGTATAGTAACAATACTTATGTTCTCATTAGTGTGGATAGCAACTGAGATATTAATGAAAGACGATACACAAAAGGGAGCGTTTGTGCAGGGTTCGTGCAGAAGCAGTGCAGCAATTCTTGGAATGGCATTTGTGCAGAATATGTATTCAGATACAGGAATGGCACCGCTTATGATTGTTGCAGCAGTTCCGTTATTTAATATATTTGCAGTCGTTGTACTTACATTTAAGGCACATCCGGCAGACAGCAGTGAAGCTGTTAAGGCTGGAAGAGGTAATAATATAAAAAAAGCATTTGTTAATATATTAAAAAATCCAATTATTATAGGTATAGTTCTTGGTTTTATATCATCAATGCTTAATATGAAGTATCCTGCAATTATTAATAAGACTATAGAAAGCCTTGCACAGACAGCAACACCTATAGCTTTAATATGCATTGGTGCAGGTTTTGAGGGGAGAAAAGCATTAAAGAAGATAAAGCCTACTATTATAGCAACATTTATTAAACTTATAGGACTTGCGGCAGTGTTTATTCCGGTTGCAGTATTTCTTGGCTTTAGAAATCAGGAGCTTGTGGCGGCTCTTATAATGCTTGCATCTCCTACTACAGTTACAAGCTATGTTATGGCAAAGAGTATGGATAATGATGAGGTATTATCATCAAGCATAATTGTTTTGACGACAGTATTATCAAGCATAACATTAACAGGCTGGATATTTATTTTAAGAGCATTAGGCTTGATATAAAGTTGTTGAAAATGTAATAGCTATATGTTATACTTCTAATAGTTATGAACAAAAAGGAGGTATTGTTGTGAAGCATATTAAGACAATCAGCAATCGCGTATTAAAGGATACAATGAAGCACGGTGGATGTGGCGAATGCCAGACATCATGTCAGTCAGCTTGTAAGACATCTTGCACAGTTGGTAACCAGAGCTGTGAGAATAAGAATAACTAATAATTAGTTAATTGGTTAGTGAAGGGTAAGAGAGTGCTAAAGCATTTTAGACACTCTCTTATTTCTGTTAAGACAGTTCATAGTTAGTGTATGTCTGATAGCTACAGGTATATTAGTTAACTGTGATTAAGAATAAATGGCTGTATACAGCCAATAGAAATTGAGGATAATTATGATACATCAGTATAAGAATAATGGATATAACATCGTGTTAGACGTAAATAGTGGTTCTGTACACGTTGTTGATGATATAGTATATGATATAATCGCACTTTATGAGAATTCAAGTGTTGATGAGATAGCAGATAAGCTTAAAGATAAATATAAGGAAGAAGATATCAGGGAAGCCTGTCAGGAGATAGAAGAATTAAAAGAAGAAGGACAGCTTTTCACGGAAGATATATATGAGCCATATATAGATTCATTTAAGGACAGACCTACAGTTGTTAAAGCTCTATGCCTTCATATTGCACACGACTGTAACCTTGCCTGCAGATATTGTTTTGCAGAAGAAGGTGAGTATCACGGAAGAAGAGCTCTTATGAGCTTTGAAGTTGGTAAGAAGGCATTGGATTTCCTTGTTGCTAATTCAGGCTCAAGAAGAAATCTTGAGGTTGACTTCTTTGGTGGTGAGCCAACAATGAATTTTGAAGTTGTAAAGCAGCTTGTAGAATATGGAAGAAGCCTTGAAGAAGAGCACAATAAGAAATTCCGTTTTACACTTACAACTAATGGTATACTTCTTAATGATGAGATACTTGATTTTGCCAATAAAGAGATGAGCAATATCGTATTAAGCATAGATGGACGTAAAGAGATTAATGATCTTATGCGACCAACAAGAAATAACCACGGAAGTTCATATGACATTATAATGCCTAAGTTTAAAAAGGTTGCTGAAAGCCGTAACCAGATGAATTATTATGTCAGAGGTACATTTACACATAACAATCTTGATTTTTCAGAAGATGTTCTTCACTTAGCAGACGAAGGTTTTGAGCAGATTTCGGTAGAGCCGGTTGTTGCACAGCCTACAGACTCTTATGCGATAAGAGAAGAAGACCTTCCAATTATATTTGAGCAGTATGATAAGCTTGCCAAGGAAATTATTAAGAGAAAGAAAGCAGGCAATGGGTTTAATTTCTTCCACTTTATGATTGATCTTAACGGTGGTCCTTGCGTGGCTAAGAGATTATCAGGCTGTGGCTCAGGATGTGAGTACCTTGCTGTTACTCCTTGGGGTGATTTCTATCCATGTCATCAGTTCGTAGGTAATGAAGAGTTCCTTATGGGTAATGTTGATGAAGGCATAACCCGTAATGATATAAGAGATGAATTCAAGAGTTGTAATGTATATTCAAAAGAAAAGTGTAAGAACTGTTTTGCCAAGTTCTACTGTAGTGGTGGGTGTGCCGCTAATTCTTACAACTTCCATGGTAACATCAATGATGCATATGATGTTGGCTGTGAGATGCAGAAGAAGAGAATTGAATGTGCAATTATGATAAGAGCTGCGATGGCAGAAGATTAAAAGGAATGTTGAAGGGAGTATTAATAGTAAAATGAAGTACAATTTAACTAAGAAGATAAGCTATAGCATTATTATTCTTGTATTGCTTGTAGGACTTTCGCTTACAGCTATATTCGGAATGAACGGCAAAGGCTATGGCAGTGCTAAGGACATCAACTTAGGTCTTGACCTAGCAGGTGGTGTCAGTATTACTTATGAGATTAAAGAAGATAACCCAAGTTCCCAGGATATAGAAGATACTATATATAAGCTTGAGAAACGTATCGAGGGAAGAAGTACAGAATCTCAGGTCTACAAAGAAGGCGAGAACAGAATTACAGTAGAAATTCCAGGTGTTACAGATGCTAATGAAATTCTTACAGAATTAGGAACACCAGGTTCACTTGAATTCCTTGATTACACAGGTTATACAGCGTGGTCACAGGGAGAGGATTATACACCACTTCTTACAGGTTCTGACGTAAAGACAGCACAGGCTTACACAGATACATCATCTAAAGACAGCACACCATATGGTGTATCGCTTACATTTACAGATGAAGGTGGAGATAAGTTCGCTGAGGCAACAGCTAACAATATAGGAAGCAGAATATACATAGTATATGATGGTTCGGTTGTAAGTTATCCAACAGTTAATCAGGCTATAACAGGTGGTAATGCTTCTATTACAGGTATGGAAACATTTGATGCGGCAGATAATCTTGCTACATACATAAGAATTGGATCTATTCCTCTTACACTTAATGAAGTAAGCTCTAATATCGTAGGTGCACAGTTAGGACACGATGCAATTCATACAAGTCTTATAGCAGCAGCTATTGGTTTTGCATTGTTATGTGTATTTATGATTGCTATATACAGAGTACCAGGTGTTGTTGCAACACTTTCGCTTATTATATACACAACATTAGTATTATTCCTTGTAAGTGTATATGATCTTACATTAACACTTCCGGGTATTGCCGGTATCATACTTGGTATTGGTATGGCGGTTGATGCCAATGTTATTATCTATACACGTATCAGGGAAGAGATAGCCGCAGGAAAGAGTGTTGAGAATTCTATTCTTGCAGGTTATAACAAAGCTACATCAGCTATCGTTGATGGTAACGTAACAACACTTATTGCAGCTATTGTACTTTATATATTCGGTACTGGTCCTGTTAAGGGATTTGCAACAACTCTTGCAGTAGGTAACATAGTTTCAATATTTACAGCACTTGTAATTACTAAAGTTATTATGAAGCTTCTTTATAACTTTGGTCTTACTAAGCCATCGATGTATGGAAAGACAACACATAGAAGAACTTATGATATTCTTTCAATTAAGAAATGGACTATTACGGTTTCAATTGTTCTTATTGTTATTGGTTTTATAACAATGGGAGTACAGAGTGCACTTGGTAACAGAGCACTTAATTTCAGCCTTGAATTTGTTGGCGGTTCAACAACAAGCTTTACATTTGACAAAGAATATTCACAGTCAGAGATAGAGAATGATATTATTCCTGTAATCAGGGATGCTGCAGGTATAACAGAAGTACAACAGCAGAAGGTTCAGAACTCAACTAAGGTTTCATTTAAGACAACAGACCTTTCACTTGAGCAAAGAGAAGCTGTTGAGGGAGCTGTAACAGCTAAGTTCCCTATTGAAGATGGTTCAATAGTTGAGACAGACACAATCAGCTCATCTGTCAGCAGTACTATGAAGAAGAATGCTATTCTTTCAGTAATTCTTGCTACAATAGCAATGCTTATATATATCTTTGCAAGATTCAGGGATATCAAATTCGCGCTTGCAGCTGTTATGGCTCTTTTACAGGATGTATTAGTAGTTATTACATTCTATGCAGTATTCAGAGTGCCAGTAGGTAACACATTTATTGCCTGTATGCTTACAATAGTAGGTTACTCAATTAATGGTACAATCATTATATTTGACCGTATCAGGGAAATGTTAAAGAGTGCTAACTCTAAGACTAATATTACAGAGCTTGTTAACTCAGCTATAACAAGTACATTAACAAGAAATATTAATACAACAATAACAACTCTTATTATGCTGGTTATGTTATACATACTCGGTGTAACATCAGTTAAGGAATTCTCACTTCCACTTATTGTTGGTATTATCGTAGGTTTCTACTCATCAGTATTCCTTACAAGTTCATTCTGGTATATGCTTGGTGGAAAGAACAGAGGAGTTATTGATGAAGCAGTTAATAAAAGAAAAAAAGCAGAAAGCATAGGTAAAGACGGAGCTCAGGTATAATAAATAATTAATATAATGGCTTTGTAAAGCAGTAAAATGGTGCATCATCAAACGATGCACCATTTTTAATACAAGCAATATTGCCATAAGAATGGAGAACAAACGTGAACAGCAAATGGATGGTATACGCCAAAAAAGCAGATTTTAAGCAGATAGCCTCTGAATACGGAATAGATCAGGTTCTTGCCCGTATAATAAGAAACAGGGATATATGCGGCAGTAAAGATATAGATATGTATCTTAATGGGAATCTTAACGATATACATAATCCTCATAGTATGAAAGATGCCGATAAATTTGTTGATATTATTACTAAGAAAATAGAGGAACATAAGCCTGTAAGAATAATCGGAGATTATGATATTGACGGAATATGTTCTATTTATATATTATTCTGCGGCTTAAAGGCGGCAGGAGCAGATGTGGATTATGTTGTACCGCATAGGATAAATGATGGTTATGGAATTAATGAGCATTTAATAGACAATGCAATCAATGAAGGGATTGATACAATTGTTACCTGTGATAATGGAATAGCTGCATATAATCAGGTCAGGTATGCAAAGGATAATGGAATTACAATGATAGTGACCGACCACCACGATGTTCCATTTGAGATAAAGGACGATAAAAAGGTATACATTGTACCTCCGGCAGATGCAGTTATTAACCCCAAACAGGCAGATTGTGATTATCCATTTAAGCTGTTATGTGGAGCAGGCGTTGCATATAAGCTTATAAGCCTGTTATATGACAGATTAGGGCTTGATAAGAAAGAGCTTGAAGATTATATTGAATTTATGGCAATAGCCACTGTAGGTGATATAGTCGACCTTATTGACGAGAACAGAATAGTAGTTAAATATGGCCTTAAGCATATTGCACATACAAAAAATACAGGGCTTAGGGCACTTATAGAGGAGTGCCAGCTTGATATTAATAATATAAGCTCATATCATATAGGCTTTGTAATAGGACCATGTCTTAACGCCAGTGGACGTCTTGATACAGCAAGACAGGCAATTGAACTTATGCTTTGCAAGGATAATGAAAAGGCACATAATATGGCAAAAGAGCTTATAGCCCTTAATAATGAAAGAAAGTCAATGACAGAGCAGGAGACGCATAAGGCAATAGAATTAGTAGAGAATACTGGTCTTCTTAAGGATAGAGTGCTTGTTATATATTTAAAGGACTGCCACGAGAGCATAGCTGGAATAATAGCAGGCAGAATTAAAGAAAGATATTACAGGCCTACATTTGTTATTACTAATGCTGAGGACGGGGCAAAAGGCTCAGGACGTTCAATCGAAGGCTATAATATGTACGAAGAGATTAATAAATGTAAAAATGTTCTCACTAAATATGGTGGACATCCTATGGCGGCTGGTTTATCATTAGCAATATCTGATATTGACATATTCAGAAAAATGCTGAATGATAATGCGATACTTACAGATGAGGATTTAATTCCTAAAATGTGGATTGATGTTCCAATGCCTGTATCGTATGCCAATATCCGGCTGGTTAACCAGTTAAAGCTGCTTGAACCATTCGGAAAGGGTAATGAAAAGCCGGTATTTGCAGATAGGAACTTATATGTAAAGACAGCTTCAGTTATTGGAAAGAATAAAAATGTTCTTAGATGCCAGTTAGAAACAGAGGACGGAACTTATGTACCTGCTGTACAGTTTGGAATTAATAATATAGATGATATTCCAAGGGCAGGAATGAGAATTTCTATAATATATTATCCGGATATCAATACATTTAACGGAATAATGTCATTACAGATAATTATAAAGGAATGGAAGGAAACAATATGAGAGAGAGAATGAGGAAACTGACAGCTGCTATTCTTATGCTTGTAATGGTCAGCGTAATGTTTACAGCCTGTGGCAGTAACAGCAGTGATAAGTCAGACAATGCAACACAGGAAAGTACAAGTGAGTATGTAAGCGAAGACATAAAAGTAGCTGCACTTAAAGGACCTACAGCTATCGGAATGGTTAAGCTTATGAGCGATAATGAGGATAATAAAACAGCCAATAATTACACATTTCAGATAGAGGCGGCGGCAGATGCATTTACAGCAGACCTTATAAAGGGCGATGTCCAGATTGCAGCTATGCCTTGTAATGCGGCGGCAACACTTTATAATAAGAGTAATGGCAAGGTATCTGTTGTAGGAATTAATACACTTGGCGTGTTATATATACTTGATAATAAGGGTGAGGTAACTAATGTAAGCGACCTTAAAGGACGTACAATATACACAACAGGTAAAGGAACTACACCTGAATATACATTAAGATACCTTTTAAATACCAACGGAATTGACCCTGATAAGGATGTACACATTGAATTTAAGTCAGAGGCTTCCGAGGTTGCGGCTATTATGGCATCAGCGAAGGAAGAAACTGTAGCTATGCTTCCACAGCCATTTGCTACAACAGTTCTTATGAATAATAAGGAAGCAAGAATAGCTCTTGATGTTACTAAGGAATGGGAAAATGTATCAAAGGACGGAAGTACAGTAGTAACAGGTGTAATAGTTGTCAATACAGAATATTACAATAACCATAAGGCTGTGGTTGACAAGTTCCTTGAGGAATATAAGCTTTCAGCAGATTATGTTAATGCAAATGTAGATGAGGTTTCAACACTTGTAGAAAAATATGGTATAACAAAAGCTGCAGTTGCAAAGCAGGCAATACCTAAATGCAACATAACAATAATAACAGGCAGTGATGCCAAAGACAAAATAAGCAAATATTTAAATGTTCTTTACGAAGCAAATCCAGCTTCAGTTGGTGGAAAGCTTCCAGAGGACAATTTCTACAAATAAAATATATAAGAATGATGCATAGTTAAAGCAGTAAAAGCGGTAAAAGCAGTAAAAAGGCAATTCATTAGCAGAAAAATCGGTAGATATGATAATTCTGTATGAATTGCCTTTTTTATTATAATTAATGTGAATGTCTGTTAATATATTCTGTCTTGTATTTAGAGTAAACAATCTTCTGGCTGTTATAAAGACTGTAGTAGCCAGAGAGCATATAACTTATTGCTACGCATATAATTACGAATTTCATTGAACCAGCACCAAACATTTCAATTGATAATATGAAAGAAGTGAGTGGGCAGTTAGTTACGCCACAGAATACGCTTACCATACCGCACGCGGCACATAAGCCGATTGGAAGTCCGAATACAGGAGCCAAAAAGCTTCCAAGAGTTGCACCGACAAAAAGTGTAGGGACAATCTCACCGCCTTTAAATCCACCACCTAATGTAATGGCTGTAAACAGCATTTTTAAAATAAAGACATACCACGAACAGCTTGTTATAAAGCTTGCCGCAATCATAGGAGCACCAGCACCAAGATAATCAGTAGTACCGGTTATATATCTTAAAATAATAACAAGCACACCAGCTATTATAATACGGATATATGGGTTGCTTAAGTATTCAGAATATATTTTGGATGATGAATGAAGCATATAACAGAATACAATGCTTGCGAGGGCAAATATTACTGACATTATCATAAATCTTATTCCGGTAGATATGCTTAGTTCACATATTTCGCTTATTATAAACATAGTTGGTGTTATATTGAATAACCCAGCTACGCCGGAAGCAATAAGTGCGGATATAATACAGGGAACAAGTGCGGCGTAATACATAACCCCCACACTTATAACCTCCATAGAAAATATGGCTGCGGCTATAGGAGTTCCGAAAAGAGCAGAGAAACAGGCACTCATTCCGCACATAATCATAATTCTTGTATCTTTGTCGTCAAAATGTAATATTTTGGCGATAAAATTGCCTAAGGAGCCGCCAACCTGCAGGGCTGCACCTTCTCGTCCTGCTGAACCACCGCAAAGATGTGTAAGCAGTGTTGATATTATAATAAGAGGAGCAACACGGACAGGAACTTCTGCATTGGACTGGATTGCTGTTATTACAAGATTAGTTCCTGTATTCTTGTCTTCGTGCGTAAAATGGTACATAAGAACGATTATTATACCGGCAGCAGGAAGAAAGAATAAAGTGTAAGGGTGTTGGATCCGAAAGCTTGTTACATATTGTAAAGCTTTATAAAATAATGCTCCGATAAGTCCTATAAAGCTTCCTGTAAATAAAGAGCAGAGAAGCCATTTGATAAGTGTTAAGGCTGCCATTCTTGCTCTTTGAAGTGTTTCAAGAGTAATATCAGGACTTATATCTAATATATCAGAGAGTTTTTTCATCAGGTTATCCTCTTTTCTTAGAGTGTTCACGTTAGTCGAACTTCTTTTTACTCATATTGCTGTTGTGATATTCAGGGTTATTAGTTACATCTTCTGTAAAAAACTCTGGCATAATGTAATTGTCAGCTTCTTCTATAGTGTTAAATTCAACTTCTGCAATAACAGTGCCGTTGAATGCTCCTTCAAATATGTCAAGTTCAATAGTGTATCCGTTACCATCTGGAATTTCATAACGCTTTTTGGTTATTATATTACCGTCAGCTTTTTTAATCAAATGTTCATACGAGTCTTTGGTGAGTGGAAGATTGTATTCTTCACGTGCCATCATACCACTGCCTTTGTAAGTAAGATAATAATCATCATTATCACGTCTTACCCTGACTACAGGTTTAGTTGAAAGATAACCCTGTTCAATATATCTGCAATTATAATTGTCCAGATTATCTGGCAATTGTGCAACTAAGAATTTACGTTCTATTTCCATAGTGTGTCTCCGTTTTCTGAATTTCATTGATAATATTTATATGTATCTATAAATACATATAAAAAAGACTGTCACCTAAGTGACAGTCGCAATATCCACTATCGAATATTAATTATTTAGCTGAGTTAACAGTATCCTTTAAAGCCTTACCAGCCTTAAACTTAGGTGCCTTAGAAGCAGGAATTTCAATAGCCTTACCTGTCTGAGGATTCTGACCTGTTCTAGCAGCTCTTTCAGCAACTTCGAAAGTACCGAAACCAACTAACTGAATCTTGTCACCATTCTTTAACTGTTCAGCAACAGTTTCTGTGAAAGCCTTTAAAGCCTTCTCAGCATCCTTCTTTGAAAGTTCAGCCTTCTCTGCGATTGCAGCAACTAACTCTGTCTTATTCATAATAAACTACATCCTCCTTAAATGAAATAAGTAATAATAAGTATAGGTTATTTATACTCCATATAGGTAATTTTGTCAATAAAAAACGCTTAAGAATTGCCTTATTTCGGCATTTTTCGCTGTTTTTGGTATTGGAATTATAATGTTAATTCTCCCCATTTATCATATAGCTCATCAAGCTCTTTGCTAAGAGCTTCCTTCCTGGTGTGTATTTCCATAAGTTTGGCAGTATCACTGCTTATGGCAGGGTCGGCGTACATATTATCAAGTTCCTCAATCTCAGCCTCAATTAAAGCCATACGTTCTTCAGTACGCTTGATTTCGTTTTTAATCTTCTTTTGCTGTGCCTGCTTTACCTTTTCTTCCTGCCAGTTAAGCTTTGAAATGGCTGAACTGCTGGATTTAGAAGTGTTATTGGTTATTGGTTTTGCTCCTAGTATATCCTTTTTTTCAAGATAATAGTCATAATTACCAATATAATTAACAACTGTTTTATTGGCAAGCTCAATAATTCTTGTTGCAGTAGAATTAATAAAGTATCTGTCGTGTGATACGAACAGGACAGTACCTGTGTAACTATTAAGTGCATTTTCAAGAATTTCCTTTGAAGTGATATCAAGGTGGTTAGTAGGCTCATCTAATATAAGGAAGTTGGCATTAGAGAGCATAAGTTTGGCTAATGATACACGTCCGCGCTCGCCACCGCTTAAGTCTTTTATATACTTAAATACATCTTCATTGGTGAATAAAAATGCTGCAAGTGTATTTCTTATCTGTGTATTATTAAGGTCTGGGTAAGCATCCCTGATTTCATCAAAAATAGTCTTGTCAGGGTCAAGAACGTGGTGTTCCTGATCATAATAACCAATATTTACTTTAGCACCAAGATATATCGAGCCTGAATCGGCAGGTATAATTCCATTAATTAATTTTAATATTGTTGTCTTGCCTGTTCCGTTACTTCCGATAAGTGCTACGCGTTCACCACGTTTAATCTGGAAGCATATGTTATCAAAAAGAACAGTTCCGTCAAAACCTTTAGTAAGGTTGTCTACAGTAAGGACATCATTACCGCTTATTACATTAGGTTCAAGCTTAATATCCATTTTGTCGTTTAAAATTTCAGGCTTATCGACAAATTCCATCTTGTTAAGCATTTTTTCACGGCTTTCAGCTCTTTTAATAGATTTCTCACGGTTGAACTGCTTAAGCTTTGTTATAACCTCCTCCTGATGTTTGATTTCACGCTGCTGGTTAAGATATTCCTTTAGCTGCATATTGCGCAGGATAGCTTTCTTTGAAGCGTAATCAGTATAGTTGCCTGAGAATACAGTTGCATTGCCATTGTCTAACTCGATAATCTTGCTTACTATCTTGTCAAGGAAATATCTGTCGTGGGCAACTATAAGTACAGCACCACTGTAGTTAAGCAGATAGTTCTCCAGCCAGCTTATAGACTCCATATCAAGGTGGTTGGTAGGCTCGTCAAGAAGTATAATATCAGGCTTTGATAATAAAAGCCTGCCAAGTGCAACCCGTGTCTTTTGTCCGCCTGATAAAGTATTAACATTAAGTGTGAAATCTTCTTCTGCAAAGCCAAGGCCTTTAAGAACACCAGTTATCTCGCTTTTGTAAGCGTAACCGTTGTTTAATTCAAACTCGTGGTTAAGGTCTGAATATTTCTTCATAAGTGTTTCAAGAGCTGTATCATCTGCTGATTTCATCTGGTTCTCAATACTTCTTAGCTGTGCTTCCATATCAAGGATATATTGCTTCACAGATAAAAGCTCATCATAAATGGTGTTGTCTGAATTAAGATTTTGCTGCTGTGAAAGATAACCTAAAGTCTTGTCCTTAGCTAACGTTACAAGTCCTGTGTCAGCAGGTTCAATTCCGGTTATAATCTTTAAAAGAGTAGACTTTCCAGCACCGTTGATACCAACGATAGCTGCTTTTTCGTGGTCTTCAATATTAAAAGAACAGGATTTGATAATAACATCTGTTCCAAAAGATTTACTTATATTATTACAGGAAAGAATCATAATAACAGTGTTCCTTTCTTTAAATTAATTAGTTGAATTATACTTGCTTTAAGAATAAATTGCAATTTTTTTGACTTATTTCTTCCTATAATGTATTATTAAAAAGTTAGACTAAGATAAGTGTATTAAATTTAAGAAATGAGGAAATGAATGAAATTTGACGAGTTAAACATTGATGAAAGAATATTAAGAGCTATTGAGGATATGGGATTTGAGGAAACTTCACCTATACAGACACAGGCAATTCCAGCTGTATGTGAAGGTATTGATGTTGTCGGACAGGCACAGACAGGTACTGGTAAGACAGCAGCATACACAATTCCTATGCTTATGAAGATAGACCCACAGATAAAAAAGCCTCAGGCAATCGTACTCTGCCCTACAAGAGAGCTTGCTGTACAGGTGGCTGAGGAGATAAGAAAACTTGCCAAATATATGAGTGATATTAAAGTTCTTCCAGTATATGGAGGACAGGAGATAGTAAGACAGATAAAGTCATTAAAGACGGGCGTACAGATTATTGTTGGAACTCCTGGAAGAGTTATGGACCATATGAGAAGAAAGACTGTTAAGTTTGATAATATTAATATGGTTATTCTTGATGAAGCTGATGAAATGCTTGATATGGGATTCAGGGAAGATATGGAAACAATTCTTACAGAAACGCCAGAAGACAGACAGACAGTAATGTTCTCAGCTACTATGCCAAAGGCTATTATGGATATTGCAAGAAACTTCCAGAAAGATGCCAGGATTATAAAGGTAGTAAGAAAAGAACTTACAGTATCTAATATAGAACAGTTCTATTATGAGGTAAGACCTAAGAATAAGACAGAAGTATTGTGCAGGCTTATTGATATATACAATCCAAGACTTTCAGTAGTGTTCTGTAACACTAAAAGACAGGTTGATGAGCTTATATCAGAGCTTAAGGGCAGAGGTTATTTTGCTGACGGAATACATGGTGATATGAAACAGCAGCAGCGTGACAGAGTAATGGATGACTTTAGAAGCGGCAAGGTAGACATACTTATAGCAACTGATGTAGCAGCAAGAGGAATTGATGTTGATGATGTAGATATGGTATTTAACTATGACATTCCTCAGGATGAGGAATATTATGTTCATAGAATTGGAAGAACAGGGCGTGCAGGAAGATCTGGAATGGCACTTTCATTTATAAGTGGCAAGGAAGTGTATAAGTTAAAGGATATCGAGCGTTACTGTAAGACTAAGATACTTGCAAAGCCTGTTCCATCATTGGATGATGTTAAGAACACCAAGCTTGATAATATGTTTGATAAAATCAGACAGACAATCGAAGAGGGTGGACTTACAGATATGGTTAATCTTGTTGAAGAACACGTTAATCAGGAAGAATATACATCTATGGATATGGCAGCAGCACTTTTAAAAATGCTTATAGGTGATACCCTTGACAGAGAAGATGAAGTAGAAGAATTCCATTTTGATACAGATAAAGATGATTCAAGAATGGTAAGACTCTTTATTAATATTGGAAAAAAGGATAAAATAAAGCCAGCTAATATTCTTGGAGCTATTGCAGGTGAATCTGGTATGCCTGGCAAGCTTGTAGGCGCGATAGATATGATGGACAACTATACATTTGTTGATGTACCAGCTATACACGCAGAGAAAATTCTTAAGGCAATGAATGATAACGTGCAGATTAAGGGACGCCGTGTTAATGTTGAGAAGGCTAACCAGTCAAGAGGAAAAGGCAAGCATAAGGACAAAGCAAGAAAGAATAAATAAATGAAAAAACAGGTGACATTAAGCAGTATAAACAGGGCAGAAGTATTAAGGTACTTAGGATACAAGGGAATAGGGGCAGATGAGACAATAAACAGCCTTATAGATGAATGTGAGGCAGAGGTCTTAAAAGCGGCAGTTCCAAGATATGTATACAGGGTAGTGGATGTGACACAGGTCGATGAGGGCGTAAGGCTTGAAGGGACTTCTGTTACATTAAAAGGAAACTCAATTAAAGAACATCTTAAAGGCTGTAATAAAGCGGCACTTATAGCAGTGACAATCTCTGATGGAATAGACAGGATGTTAAGGGTGATGCAGGCCTCAGACCTTGCCAAGGCTGTAATATCAGACAGTATGGCAAGTGCAGCAATTGAACAGGTATGCGATAAGGTTGAGGCTGTTATTAAAGAGGAACTTCCAGAGTATAACCAGACATTCAGGTTTGGAATAGGATATGGTGATCTGCCTTTGTCACAGCAGGGCGAATTCTTAAAAATACTAAATGCACCTAAGCTTATAGGGCTTAATATAGGAAAGACTGATATGATGACACCAACCAAGTCTGTAACAGCAGTTATTGGGCTTACAGCCGGAGAGGTCAGTTCAAAGAAAAAAGGCTGTATGTCGTGTAACCTTAAAGGTACATGCAGATTCAGGGAAGCAGGAGGACATTGTAATGAATAAATTAAAAGAACTTTTACAAAAGGATTATGTGATTCTTGATGGTGGAATGGGTACTATGCTTCAGGCGGCAGGAATGAAGATGGGTGAAACACCAGAGATGCTTAATATTACAGAACCGGAACTTCTCATTTCCATACACGAGCAGTATCTAAAGGCAGGTGCAGACATAATATATGCCAATACATTTGGTGGCAACAGATATAAGCTTGAAGAATGTGGGCATTCAGTTGATGAACTTGTAACAGCGGGAATTAAAAATGCAAAGAAGGCGTGTGCCAATGTGAATCCACGAGCACTTGTAGCACTTGATGTAGGACCTATAGGACAGCTTCTAGAGCCAACAGGTACATTAAGCTTTGAGGAAGCTTATGAGATGTATGCTGAGATAGTCAAGGCTGGTGAGGCGGCAGGTGCAGATCTTGTTGTATTTGAGACAATGACAGATCTGTTAGATGTGAAAGCGGCAGTGCTTGCAGCAAAGGAGAATAGCCAGCTTCCAATAATGACGACTATGACATTTGAAGAAAATATGCGTACATTTACAGGATGTCAGATATCTTCATTTGCACTTACAATATCAGGACTTGGAGTTGATGCCTTAGGTGTCAACTGTTCACTTGGACCTAAGGAACTTGAGCCGGTTATTAAGGAACTTACAGGCTGGACTAATCTTCCGGTTATAGTAAAGCCTAATGCAGGACTTCCCGACCCTGTTACTAATGAATATAATGTGACAGCAGAGCAGTTTGCTGAATTTATGAAGGATTTAAGAAAGTATGGCATTAAAATATTCGGTGGTTGTTGTGGAACAACTCCTGAATTCATAAAGTGCTTATCAGATATGTTACATAAAGAAGGCAATTTAGCAAAAGAGCCAGTGAAAATGCCATCGGCTGTATGCTCAGCTACAAGCACAGTTATAGTTGACCAGCCAAGAGTTGTAGGAGAGAGAATTAACCCAACAGGTAAAAAGGTATTTAAGCAGGCACTCTTAGATAATGATATGGATTATATACTTGGACAGGCATTAGAACAGACTGGTGCGGGTGCTGATATTCTTGATGTCAATGTAGGACTTCCGGGAATTGATGAAAGACAGATGATGGTTGATACTGTGAAAGCACTTCAGTCGGTTGTGGATGTGCCTCTCCAGCTTGACTCAACTATACCTGAGGTTCTTGATGCTGCATTAAGAGTATATAATGGTAAGCCGATTGTCAATTCAGTTAATGGAGAAGAAGACTCTCTTAATAACATTCTGCCAATAGTAAAAAAATATGGTGCGGCAGTAATTGGCCTTGCTCTTGATAAAGATGGTATTCCTAAGAAAGCAGAAGACAGAGTTGCCATAGCAAGAAAGATTATGGACAGGGCAATAGCTATAGGAATTCCTAAAGAGGATATATATATAGACTGTCTTACACTTACAGCCTCAGCCGAACAGGAGGGGGTAATGGAAACGCTTAATGCACTTTATGAGGTTAAGCATACTCTTGGCTTAAGGACGGTGCTTGGTGTATCGAATATATCTTTCGGACTTCCTAACAGAGTGCTTGTCAATCACATTTTCTTAACAATGGCTATGCAGAATGGTCTTGATCTTGCGATTATTAACCCTAACATATATGAGATGATGGGTGCAGTAAGGGCATATAAGCTTCTTGCCAATATAGATAAGAATTCTGTTGATTATATTAAGGCTTATGCTTCAATGCCTAATATAAGCAAGATTAATCCAATGAATACAGCGGCAAATGCAGTACAGGGTGGTCAGACAGCACAGGCAGGTGGAAGTGTTAATCTTAAGGATAAGAAGGGCAGTTATACCTGTGATGACTTATTCTATGCAGTAGAGAAAGGTCTAAAAAATGAAGGTGCAGCAATAACAGAAGAACTTCTTGCAGGTATGGATTCTATGGACATTGTTAATAATGCCTTGATTCCTGCACTTGATAAGATAGGTGAGGAGTTCGAGAAGGGAACATTATTCCTGCCACAGCTTATAATGGCGGCTGGCGTTGCACAGGGAGCGTTTGAGGTTATAAGAAAACATATGATTATGAGCAATAATGCACCTGTAAGCAAGGGAAAGATTGTTATTGCGACGGTTAAGGGAGATGTCCACGATATTGGAAAGAATATCGTAAAGGTACTTCTTGAGAATTATGGTTATGAGGTTATTGATCTTGGAAAGGATGTTGAATATCAGGTTGTTGTAGATGCGATTAAAGAAAATGGTGCGAAGCTTTGTGGTCTGTCAGCACTTATGACAACAACACTTGTTTCAATGAAAAAGACAATAGAACTTATACATAAGAACAATCTTGATTGTAAGGTTATGGTAGGAGGAGCAGTGCTTACTCCTGAATATGCTAAGGAAATACATGCGGATTTCTATTCAAAGGATGCAAAGGAGTCTGTGGATATTGCTAAGAGAGTGCTTGGATAGAGTACATTTCTTTACTTTTTAGCAAAATAGTTATATAATTAACATTAATTTTGAAGGCTGATGGGAAGCTGGTAATTACAGGTTTCCCATCTCCTTTTCGTAGCAGTATTGCACAGGAATGGAGAATGTTATGGAAGAGAATAAGAAGATTTCATCGGCTGTTATAAGAAGATTGCCAAGATATTACAGATATCTGGGCGAACTTATAGAAAGTGGTGTTCAGAGGATTTCATCTAAAGATTTAAGTGTGAGAATGAAAGTTACAGCATCACAGATAAGACAGGACCTCAATAATTTCGGAGGTTTTGGACAGCAGGGATATGGATATAATGTGAAGTATCTTTATGATGAGATAGGCAAGATACTTGGAATAGACAGGAAGCATAATATGATAATAATAGGTGCTGGTAACCTTGGACGTGCTATTGTTAATTATACAGACTTTGAGAAGCGTGGTTTTGTTATATGCGGCGTATTTGATAACAATCCAGAGCTTAAAGGTGAAAGCATTCACGGAATAGATATAATGATGATGGATCAACTTGCCGATTTTATACATAAGAACGATATAGAGATAGTTGCACTGACAATACCAAAGCAGGCGGCTAAGGAAATCGGAAAGCAGGTTGCAGATGCAGGAATTAAGGCTATATGGAATTTCGCACATACAGATCTTAATCTGCCAGATGACGTAATAGTTGAGAATGTACATTTATCAGAAAGTCTTATGAGACTTTCTTACACAATTGCCAATAAGCACTCATAAAGATATTAAATCCAAAGGGGGAATTGATGGTGTCTAAGATAACTTATGAATTGTTAAAGAATAGTGATGTATTTAAGAATATTCCGATTCTTACGCTTGATGAGCGATGGTATCACCTTATTAACGAGAAGAATAAGACAGATGAGATTGCGTATTGGGAGAAACAGGTTAATGAACTGCTTAAGAAGCAGGGAAGAATTAATAATGACATTAAAGACATCAAGAAGCTTAAAAAGCAGCTTATCAATGATGTTGTTGAGAATATGGAAGATGGTGATTCAAGCAGGCAGAAGCAGAAGCGTATGAGCCAGAACCAAAGACTTATACAGGAGTCTAATGACAAGATAGCTTCGCTTGAAGATGAACTCTTAGAAGTACCAAGAGAATTGGCAAGGGCTAACGAGAAGCTTCTTACAGAGACACTTAAAGCCTGCTATGACAGAATGAATGCCAATACAGAGGATATAGAGGTACTTGATAAGTGGATTAATGCTACAAGAGTCAAGCTTAAGAAGAATATTCTTATAAAACAGGATAAAGAAACTGTTAATAATAATATGTATTCTCTTATACACGATATTATCGGACCTGAGAATTGTAGTGCAGTTGACAGAATTAATGAAGGCAATGTAGGAGATAAGCAGGAATGAGATATGTATTAGATGCGGCTTCTATGAAGAATGTGGATTCTTATTCAATTAATACTCTTGGTATACCATCAGTTGTGCTTATGGAAAGAGCCGCACTCTCAGTGACAGAAGCTATTGAAAGCAAGGTTAAAGGAAATATACATACAGACATTATATGCGTATGTGGACGTGGCAATAATGGGGCAGATGGACTTGCGGTGGCAAGACAGCTTTATCTTAAGGGCTACAATGTGGATGTGTATATAATTAACTCACACGCTTCTACCAAAGAATTCGATATACAATTGAACATAATAAAGAATCTGGGCATAGAATGTATTAATAGCCCGGATTTTTCTAAATATGGGGTTATTGTAGATGCCTTATTTGGCAATGGCTTATCAAGAGAACTGGCAGGAGAGGCCAGAATAGTAGTAGATACAATTAATAAATGCAGTACATCAGTGCGTTCACAGTATACACAGAATAGCGACAATAATGGAAACAGGCTTGTTGTGGCTGTTGACATACCATCAGGTATAAGTGCATCGACAGGTGTGGTTATGGGATCTGCGGTTAATGCTGATATAACAGTTACCTTCGGATTTGAAAAAATCGGACATATATTATATCCAGCAGCTTCATATTGTGGGAAGATTATAAGAAAAGATATAGGTTTTGCACAATATCCGGATATGACAAGGGATATTTTCACATATGATTATAGTGATATATCTGATATGCTTCCGCTAAGAAAGCCTGATGGCAATAAAGGAACATTTGGAAAGGCACTTGTAATAGCTGGTTCAAGGCTTTATGGAGGTGCAGCAGTATTAAGTTCAAGAGCGGCGGCACGTATAGGTGCAGGGCTTGTAAGAACCCTTACGCATATAAGCAACCGTACAGCAGTTATAACGGGCAATATGGAATGTATTGTTGATACATATGATACTGATGAGGAATGTGGCGATTTTGTTAAGAATACAGAGACATTAGTGGATAAATGTATCTGCTGGGCAGATGTTGTGTGCATAGGTCCGGGGCTGTCTATGGAAGAAAGTGCAGTAAAGCTTGTAAGAAGTGTGTCAGCAAAGAAGAATATTAAAAAGCTGTATGATGCAGATGCCCTTAATATAATCGCCCAATATAAAATTGAACTTGATGGCAGTAATGATGATGTAGACTATGAAGCTGGCGGCAATAGTTGTAATGCTTCATATAAAGATGATATGTCAGATAAGAATGTTGTCGTTACACCACACATAGGAGAAATGTCACGTCTTACAGGACTTGATATTGCGGTGATAAAGAATAATCCTATAGATACAGCAAGAACATATTCAAGAGAACATAATTGCGTATGTGTATTAAAAGATGCAAGAACTATTGTTTCTGATGGAGAAAGAGTGTATATTAATATGTCAGGCAATGATGGAATGGCAACAGGAGGTTCGGGAGATGTGCTTTCAGGCATAATAACAGGACTTATGGCACAGGGACTTACTACTTTTGAAGCTTCAGCACTTGGCGTATATATACACGGCTGTGCAGGAGATGAAGCTGCCTTAAGTAATGGTAAGTATTCTATGGTTGCGGGCGATATTATTGACAATATAAAAAATGTGCTTATAAAAGCAAGAGGTGAATAATGAGTAAGTATTACAGAGTATATGCAGATGTAGATCTGGATGCAATCAGGGCTAATTGTATTGAGCTTATGAGCAAGACAGAACCTTCAACAAAGGCACTTGCAGTTGTTAAAGCAGATGGCTATGGACACGGAGATGTGGCTGTATCCAAGGCAGTAAGAGATTTAGTATATGGATATGCAGTTGCTACGCTGGATGAAGCTGTTAATTTAAGAGAAAATGGAATTAATAAGCCAATACTTATATTAGGCTATGTTGAGCCTGAGGAATATGAGGCATTGGTTAAGAATGAAATAGATGCAACAGTATTTGACTATGAGACAGCCAAGGCACTTAATGATGTTGCCTTAAGGCTTGGAAAGGTAGCTTTCTGCCATATCAAGGTTGATACCGGAATGAGAAGAATAGGTCTTGAGCCAGATGAAAGTGGTGTTGAGATAGTTAAAAAGATAAAGAATTTAAAGGCACTCAATGCAAGAGGCCTGTTTACACATCTTGCAACTGCTGATGAGAAGGATAAGACCGCTGCATTAAGACAGATTGCAAAGTATGATGCTTTTGATGATGCGTTGAAGAAAGAAGGTATATCATTTGAGATAAAGCATGTATCCAACAGTGCAGCTATTATAGATATGCCACAGGCTAATCATGGAATGGTGCGACTTGGAATTGCTTTATATGGTATGTATCCATCAGATGAAGTGGATAAGTCAGCAGTAGCACTGAAACCAGCACTACAGCTCAAAAGCCATGTAGCTATGGTAAAGACAGTTCCAGCAGGAGAAAAGATAGGTTACGGCGGAACATTTGAAACTAAGAGAGAAACAGTGCTTGCAACTGTAACAGTGGGATATGGCGATGGATATCCAAGGTCATTATCATCAAAGGGATATGTGCTTATTAATGGTAAGAAAGCTCCTATAACAGGAAGGGTATGTATGGACCAGATGATGGTAGATGTTACAGATATAGGTCCTGTAAATCGTGGTGATGTTGTAACATTAGTAGGAAAAGACAAGGATGCAGAGATTACAGTTGAAGAGATTGCTGCTTTAGCAGGAACATTTAATTATGAATTTGTGTGTGACCTTGGCAAGAGAATTCCAAGAAATTATTATCTTAATGGACAATATATTGGGAGTCATGATTATTTTCATGAGAACTGGAAGTTAATAACAGATTAAGAAGTAGTGTAATATACAGCATTTTCATAAAATTATTAAATAACAAACCTGCAAAATAATTGAATACACGTCAGAAACCTTGGCAATACTTTGAGTATAAACAATTAAGTAAATGCTTTGGGAGTGTGATATAAGTGGTAATTAAACGTGGGGATATATTTTATGCAGATTTAAGACCTGTGGTAGGTTCTGAACAGGGAGGTATAAGACCTGTTCTTATAATTCAGAATGATACAGGCAACAGGCATAGTCCGACAGTTATATGTGCAGCTATAACATCCAAGATGAATAAAGCTAAGCTGCCAACGCACGTTGAGATTGATGCGTGTCATTACGATATCGTAAAAGATTCAGTTATATTGCTGGAACAGTTAAGAACAATAGACAAGAAAAGACTCAAAGATAAAGTATGTCATCTTGATAATGAAATAATTAATCAGGTTGACAAGGCATTGAGGGTTAGTCTTGAGATGAACCTGAAACAAGATTGACGATATAATAGAATATATGGTATTCTATAGGGAATAATTATATAATAATATAATTATCTAAATAACGAAAGGAAATGGATATAACTATGAATGATGGTCATCCCGCGGATGGGAACCAAGGATTGTTTTCTGGCTTATTTAAGAAGCTTACTAAAGGAAAACGCGACGAAGATGTAACAGAAGAAATTATGGATATGGTTAATGAAAGCCATGAACAGGGAGTTATAGCTGAGAATGAAGCTGAGATGATTGGCAATATATTTGAATTTGCCGAGAAGCAGGCATCAGATGTTATGACCCACAGGAAGAACATAGTAGCACTTGATGCCTCACTTACAGTTAAAGAGGCATTTGATATAGTGATGGAAGAAAGCTACTCAAGATATCCTGTATATGATGATGATATTGATAACATAATTGGCATATTACATATCAGAGATCTTCTGAAGGTATACGTTAAAGGCAGTGATAAGGATAAGAAGCTTTATCAGGTTAAAAATCAGGTTATGTTTGACCCATTCTGTATTCCAGAGACAAGAAGCATAAGTGTATTGTTTAAGGAAATGCAGTCAAAGAAGAATCATTTTGCTGTTGTTGTTGATGAGTATGGACAGACAACAGGAATTATTACAATGGAAGATATACTTGAAGAGATAGTAGGTAATATTTTTGATGAATATGACGAGGAAGAGGAGCAGATAAGACAGCTTTCTGATGGAAGTTACGAGATGGACGGCCAGACACCTCTTGAAGATATTGAAGAGAAGCTTGATATTAAGTTTGACTGTGAAGATATTGATACTATCAATGGATATCTTATATATAAGCTTGGTAAGATTCCTGATGAGAATGAAGAGTTTGAAACAGAGTGTGGGGGATATATATTCCGCATATTATCTGTTGGCAATAAGATGATTCAGAAGGTGCTTGTGAGTAAAGCTGATAAGAAGGATAAGGGTAATGAAGCCGGATAAGATTAATAAGCTTATAAAAAGGCTGGCGGCAGTATCTTTGTGGCTGATAATATGGCAGATTGCCAGTGTGATGACAGGACTTGAGCTTTTGCTTGCAAGTCCTGTTACTGTATTAAGGACACTGGCGGGTATGCTTGTTACAAGGCAGTTCTATGGGATACTGTATTTAAGTGTTATGCATATTATGTCGGGTATGCTTGCTGGCTGTCTGATTGGAATATGTGCAGGAATATTGTCTGCACGGTTTGATTTTTTAAAGGAGTGGCTCGGCATTGCCGTACAGTTAATGAAATCCCTTCCGGTTGCGGCATTTATAATACTTGTGCTTATGTGGTGGGGTTCTAAGAATGTTACATTTATTATCAGTGCAATGGTTGTAATACCAATGATTACGACAGGCGTAAAAGAAGGCATTGATAATACAGATAACAAGCAGATAGAACTTGCCAGAGTATATGATATGACTGCATTTAACACATTCAGATATGTATATCTTACAGGTGTATATCCGTATATTACAGCACAGTTAAAGGTGGCAGCCGGAATGTGCTTTAAAGCTGGAATATCGGCAGAGATAATAGGGCTTGTGACAGGGACAATCGGTACGCAGATGTACTATGCCAAAATGTATATTTTATCTGCTGAGTTATTCTCGTGGAGCATAGTTGTAATTGTGGTGAGCCTTGTTATAGAAAAATGTATAATATGGCTTGCGAAGATGCTATATAAGTGCATACAGCATATATAAAATTATTAAATTGGTAAAAATATGAAAACATTAAAATTATCAGATATATCAAAGAAGTACAATGACATCACAGTCCTTGCTAATGCTAATGCAGAATTTACTTCATCTAAGATAACCTGTATCAGGGGACAATCAGGCGCTGGAAAGACGACACTGCTTAATATTATAATGGGAGTTGAAAAGACGGATAAAGGCATAGTGGAATTCGTTAATGATAATGGACAAAGTGTTAAGCCAGGGTTTTCAGCAGTATTTCAGGATTGCAGGCTTATAGAACACCTGTCACCAGTGATTAATGTAAAAATGGTGCTAAAGAAGAATAAGAAGAATTCTGCCAAAGACGTGGCTTTTGCTGTAAAGAGTGAGCTTTTAAAGCTTCTTGACAAAGAGGCACTAGATAAGCCTTGTAGTGAATTAAGCGGTGGCATGAAGAGGCGTGTTGAGATTGTAAGGGCAGTGATGGCTGAATCGGATATAGTTATTATGGACGAGCCATTTGCAGGTCTTGATGAAGTTACCAAAGATAATGTTATTAATTATATAATTAATAATATCAATAATCGTATTGTGATAATATCCACACACGATGAGGAAGATGTAAAAAAATTAAGAGCTAATGTGCTTTTTGTTGACAATAAAGCTGGCAGTTGCTACAATAATGTGTGATTTTAGATGACTGTCATATATTGGCAGTATGGAGGAAAGAGATATGAGAAGAGCAGTATTTTCAATTCTAGTAGACAATTCATCAGGTGTTCTTAGCCGTGTAGCAGGCTTATTCAGCCGAAGAGGCTATAATATTGACAGTCTTACAGTTGGTGAGACACTTGACCCTAAGCTTTCAAGAATGACAATAACAGTAACAGGTGATGATGATATTCTTGAGCAGATTGAAAAGCAGCTTGCTAAGCTTATTGATGTAAAGGAAATCGTAGAACTTCCTCATGATGAATCTGTATGCAGGGAACTTGTTCTTATCAAGGTATTATGTACAAGAGAGGAAAGACAGCAGATAACAACTATGGCAGATATATACAGGGCTAATATAGTAGATGTTGCTAAGAATTCTCTTATTATTTCGCTTACAGGAAGCCAGAGCAAGATAGATTCATTTATCGCATTACTTGATGGTTTTAAAATTACAGAACTCGCAAGAACTGGAATAACTGGACTTGCTCGTGGTGCTGCAAATTTAAAATAAATTATTTATTACATTCGGAGGTATTTGTAAGATGGCAGAGGCTAAGATTTATTATCAGTCAGATTGTAATTTATCATTACTTGATGGAAAGACAATCGCAATCATCGGTTACGGCAGCCAGGGACATGCACATGCATTAAACTTAAAGGATTCAGGATGCCACGTAATTATCGGTCTTTATGAAGGATCAAAGTCATGGAAGAGAGCTGAAGAGCAGGGCTTTGAAGTATTCACAGCAGCAGAGGCAGCTAAGAAAGCTGATATTATTATGATTCTTATCAACGATGAGAAGCAGGCTAAATTATATAAGGAAGATATTGAACCAAACCTTGAACCAGGCAATATGCTTATGTTTGCTCATGGTTTCAATATTCACTTCGGTTTAATTAAGGCTCCTAAGGGTGTTGATGTTACTATGATCGCTCCTAAGGCACCTGGACATACAGTACGTTCTGAATATCAGGCTGGTAAGGGAACTCCTTGTCTTGTAGCTGTAGAACAGGATGAGACAGGTAAGGCTCTTGATATGGCACTTGCTTATGGTCTTGGTATTGGTGGAGCAAGAGCAGGTCTTCTTGAGACAACATTCAGAACAGAGACAGAAACAGACCTCTTTGGTGAGCAGGCAGTTCTTTGTGGTGGTGTATGTGCACTTATGCAGGCTGGTTTTGAAACACTTTGCGAAGCTGGTTATGATCCACGTAACGCTTACTTCGAGTGTATCCATGAGATGAAGCTTATCGTAGATCTTATCTACCAGTCAGGCTTTGCAGGTATGAGATATTCTATCTCTAACACAGCTGAATATGGTGATTACATAACAGGTCCTAAGATCATCACAGAGGATACAAAGAAGGCTATGAAGAAGATTCTTTCAGATATCCAGGATGGTACATTCGCTAAGGAATTCTTACTCGATATGAGCGAAGCTGGTGGACAGGTTCACTTCAAGGCTATGAGAAAGCTTGCATCAGAGCATCCATCAGAGCAGGTTGGTGCAGAGATAAGAAAGCTTTACAGCTGGAACAACGAATCAGACAAGCTTATTAACAACTAATAATTATAAGCAGAATATAACCCCTCCTTACTGTATTGGTAAGGAGGGGTATTTTTATTGTAATAGGGAATTCTGATGGCTTATTACTGCTTATTCTCGAATTCGTCCTTGTTCGCATCATATTTTTTCTTATATAAATTCCTGGTTCTATATGCCTGGGCTATAATAACAACTCCGATTATAATAATAGCAATTATTGTAACTGCTGATTGTTTGATATCAGGCTTGGTGTTTGCGGCATTATCGGCAGTATCTTCTTGGTCAACGCCGAATTCAACATCTATAGGTTCGTCTGTCTTAGTAGCAGCCTGTTCTTTGTAAGGTGTAACATTTTCCATCATATTATTAGTAGTATCCAAGCCGACAAGAGTTCTGTAAAGTCCGAATGAACGTGTATCGAATTGTCCATTAAAGGTTATTGCATAACCGCTGTCAAGCATATTAAATGAATAAGATATCTGTGATACATGTTTTTTGAAAGCGTCCTGTAATACCTGTACAGAAGTGCGGCCGCCAAGCTTATCAAGCGGTGTATCTACATCAAGAGTTATTGTATTATCACCATAAAGATGATAATAGGCCTTTGGAACGTCCCATAAGCCATACTTGGAAGCAGAATCAGGATACATATCAGCGTTATTGGAAGCTTCTAATGCTTCCTGTATTGCGGCAGCATATATACGGTGTCCGCCGTGTCCATATTCACCATTGAAATCCTGTGATACACATACTAAAGGCTTGAACTTTCTTATACATTCTGTTGAATATGCGATAATATCATCATATACATACTGTGATTTGGCTTTTTCAAGGCTTAAGGAGTATAAGTCCTCAAATGTTCCTTTAACAGGATAATTCTTAATTCCACATTCCCACAGACCATCAAGTTCCTCGTGCTGTCTTACAGGTTCAGTGAGAAAGAAATCGCACATATAGGCAATCTGAACATTAAGATTTTGCTCACCGCCATAGTTAGTAAGAACTCCACCTAAGAATAATATCTCATCATCAGCGTGTGTTGAGAATACAAGAATATCTGTCATTCCATACAGAGGTGCTTCCCATCTTTGCACATTGTCAGGAAGATTTCCCCTGGAATATGCGTATATGTCTGATATCTGCATACCCTCTGGTACATTTATTGTAATATCACGGCTTCCGTCTTTGATATCCATATAGTCGTGAAGAAATCCATTTTCTCCACACTTAACAGTCTGGCTGTTATAAGTAATCGTATAATTAGTGACTTCACTGCTCCATATGATGTAAAGCCCATAAATGTTCTCATCTGCCTTGACATTTACTGTGGCATTAGGGACGAGATTAATAGTTGTGTCATATGAGCCGTCTGTTAAATTCTTAGTGTAATCAGATACACTGCCATTATTATTAACGGATACGGTTATGCCTATATTATGTGCTGTATCATTGTCAGTTGTGGCAGAATTTCCAGATGTGATGTCCGGTGCATTTGCAATATTAGCAGTACTGCTGTCTGCCGCATAGGAAATGGTGTGTAAAGACAACACTATTCCGATGGCGGAAAATGCAATGACAGCAGATTTAAGTAGCAGTTTCATTATTAATCTCCAATCTGTATATATTTAATGTTTATATTGTTTTTACCATATGGTAAAATAACATATTATGCACATACTTTCAAGAAAAGATGCAAAATGGCACGTTTAAATAGATACATTTAATTAGAATAGATATTTTTAATAGATAAATGGATATAAGGAAAGAAGATATTAGTAAAATGAGGCTGAGAGTTGGAATATGTAATAACGAAATAATAAATGCCCAGACAGAGCTTGTCATAAGCCATATTAAAAAGGTACACAAGGATGTGAGCTTTACTAAGTTTGATATAGGCGGTGGCAGGCATTTTAATACATCAGGAATAGCAGGGGTGCCTGAAAATGTATTATGTAATATGAATGATGTTGTGCCGTGGTCAGTAGCTGTATCTGATGCAATATCAGCAGGTTATATAGATGTGGGAGTTACAGGTCTTAATGAACTTTTTGCTAATGATATGTCTGAAATATTAAAACAAGGTGTCACACTTAGTGCAATAACAAAAAGGCGGGACACAAGGGCTGTGCTTATAACTAAGAAGAAACGAAGAAGTGCTGATACAGATAATAAAGTAAAGCTTTATACGGACAATTATGATAAGCTTAAAAGGTGCAGATACATTTATGATAATACCAGTTGCCAGCTTTTAGATACAATAGAGGACTGCATTGATATGCTTATGGAAAATGAGTGTGATGGGGTATTTGCAGGAAGCGATAATATAAGAATGTTAAGGCTCAACCACATAAGAGGCTGTGATTATAATTATGTGGAGAATAATATATATATACCGGATACAGGGGAGGCAGTGTCTGCAATACTTACTGCTGATGATGAGGAAATATGCAGTATTATAGGGAAGGCAAGCGATGAGCAGACTATAAAGATAATAGATATTGAAAGTGCATTAATAGGGCGGATTAAGTCTTACGGAATGGTAGATGATGCAAAGGTGATTGTATCATTTAATGGTAAAAATGCTGTTATTGCAGCCAATATATACAGGGGTGATAAGAGCTTCCGATGTGAGGTGAAAGGCGAAGATGTATATATTGAGAGAATGATGGATAAACTTGTAAGACAGATTTTGCATAAATTAGCGTGATTAATATTGACAGATATGTTATTATTAAAATGTTGAATTATATATAGACTAGATGGGAATGGTAATTTATGGAATTTAAGAAGATAAATGAAGACAAGTTTCAATGCCTGTTATACGAAGAGGATCTTGAATATAATAATATAACACTTGATGATTTCTTTAGAAATGACACAGAAAAGATACATAATCTGTTGGAAGTTATTATGGACGAGGCACATAAGAATATAGGAGTTGAACTTGGTGGCGGCGTTATGTCATTACAGCTTGCACCACAGCCAGACCATTCAATCCTTCTTACTGTATCATCAGGAAAGGAAGATTTTGGTAATATGTTAAAGCAGGCAGGCGAGAGAGCTGCAAAAGCTTTAGGTGACAGGTCAAAGAGTGAGAGTAATGTTATAAAGAATGGCGGTGAGGATCTTAAAGCTCCGGAGTTTGCTGCATTTGATAAGTTGAAGGATATATTTGACCAGATGAAAGACATACCTGAGGCAGAGAAATTTATAAAAGAAGCTAAGAAAGCGAAAGATAATAAGCCAAAGGTCAGTGATGTTGTGACTGTAGGCTATGGCGTATATATTCTTGACAGCTTTGAGGACTTTGAAGATATGTGTATGGTATGCCCTAAGGTATGGGGAGTTGCCAATGGAATATATAAGAAGGACAACCGGTATTATCTTGTGCTTGAGAAGGGAAGATGTGCCAGGGAACGCTATAACTCAATATGTAATGTTATAAGCGAGTATGCACGCCTTGACTCAGAGAAAGAGCAGAGAGTTATATGGGTTAAGGAGAATTGTGAGGCGGTTATAAAAGCCAACGCGATTAGTAAAGTTAAGAAGTATTTATAATTAAGGGAGAAGAATATGAGGTATCCGCATTTTCTTGCCTGTAATGGAAATATAGGCTTCGTTGCACCATCATTTGGCTGTGCAACGGAGCCTTATATTACAGGTTTTAAAAAGGCACAGGAGAGATTTAAAAATCTAGGCTATGGAATAGTTAATGGTCCTAATGTATATGAGGCAAATGGAATAGGAATAAGCAATACGCCAGAGCTTTGTGGACAGGAGCTTACTGATATGTACACATCTGACAAGTCTGATGCATTAATATCATGCGGCGGAGGTGAGCTTATGTGTGAAATTCTTGGTTATGTTGACTGGGATAAGATTGTTAAAGCAGAACCTAAGTGGTTTATGGGATATTCAGACAATACGAATTTTACATTTCTGCTTAATACAATAGCTGATACTGCAAGCGTATATGGACCTTGTGCGGCGGCATTTGGTGCAGACAAGCTTCATAATTCCCAGCTTGATGCAATCGGCGTGCTGACGGGAGAAAAGCTTAATATAAGTGGTTATGATATGTGGGAAAAGGAGTCTTTAAAGACAGAGGACAATCCTACGCCAGCGTATAACCTTACTGAGAAAAAGGTGCTTACAGCTTATATAGGAGATAAGAAGCTTGATAATAGTTCAGAAAGCTTTAATAATATAAAGGCATCAGGCAGGCTTATAGGCGGATGTATGGACTGCCTTGTCAACCTTTTAGGAACTAAATACGACAAAGTTAAGGAATTTAATAGTAAATACAGCGATGATGGCATTATATGGTTTCTTGAAAGCTGCGACCTTAATGTATTTTCAATAAGAAGGGCTATGTGGCAGATGGACAATGCTGGCTGGTTTGAGAATGTTAAGGCATTTGTAATTGGAAGGCCACTTGTATATGGACAGGAAATGATGGGACTTGACCAGTACAGTGCTATTATTAAAACAGCAGGCAGATACAATGTTCCGGTAATTATGGATGCAGATCTGGGGCATCTTCCACCAGCAATGCCTGTAATAAGCGGTGCATATGCAGAAGTTTCTGTTAAAGATGATAATATACATTTTTTATATGAGTTAAAGTAATATATAAAATGTATATATTATGATGAAAAGTGTAAAATGTACCAGATATGATGAAATATGTAAAAATTTTATGCTTATAAAACATAAAAACGTATAGAATTCAGATATCTTGCAAATGTATGGAATATACTGTAAAATAAATAAGATTAAGCGTTGGATATATAAGTATATACTTCGCGGATAAAGGAGGATTTATAATGGGAATGACAATGACACAGAAGATTCTTGCGGCTCACGCAGGTCTTTCTGAAGTTAAAGCAGGACAATTAATTGAGGCGGACTTAGACCTCGTACTTGGTAATGATATTACATCTCCAGTTGCCATTCATGAAATGGATAAGATGACTGTTAAGACAGTATTTGATAAGGATAAGATTGCACTTGTTCCAGATCATTTTGTGCCTAATAAGGATATTAAGTCAGCAGAGCACTGCAAATGTGTAAGAGAATTCGCAGCAAAGCATGATATTACTAACTACTTTGAAGTAGGACAGATGGGTATTGAGCACGCTCTTTTACCAGAGCAGGGACTTACAGTAGCTGGCGATGTTATTATCGGTGCTGATTCACATACATGTACATATGGTGCACTTGGTGCATTCTCAACTGGTGTAGGTTCAACAGATATGGCAGCAGGTATGGCAACAGGTAAGGCCTGGTTTAAAGTACCATCAGCTATTAAGTTCAATCTTACAGGAAAGCTTAACCCTTGGGTAAGCGGTAAAGATGTGATTCTTCATATTATCGGAATGATAGGTGTTGACGGAGCTCTTTATAAGTCTATGGAATTTGCTGGTCCGGGAGTATCTACACTTACTATGGATGATAGATTTACTATTGCCAATATGGCTATAGAGGCAGGTGGAAAGAACGGAATATTCCCTGTTGATGATCTTGCAAGAGAGTATATGAAGGAACATTCTAAGAGACCATTTGTTGAATATACAGCAGATGACGATGCAGAATACGATCAGGTGATTGATATTGACCTTAGCACAATTAAGTCAACAGTAGCATTCCCACATCTTCCAGAGAATACACACACAGTTGATTCTATAGATGATATCAAGATTGATCAGGTAGTTATCGGTTCATGTACTAATGGACGTATTGATGATTTAAGATGTGCCGCTAAGATATTAGAAGGCAGAAAGGTAGCAAAGGGCTTAAGAGTAATCGTTATCCCAGCTACACAGAAAATATATATGCAGGCTATAGAGGAAGGTCTTGTACAGACATTTATTAAAGCAGGAGCAGTTGTCAGCACACCAACCTGCGGACCATGTCTTGGTGGATATATGGGTATCCTTGCAGAAGGCGAGAGATGTGTATCAACAACTAACAGAAACTTCGTTGGACGTATGGGACACGTTGATTCAGAAATATATCTTGCAAGCCCTGCTGTTGCAGCAGCAAGTGCAGTTACAGGCAAGATAAGCCAGCCATCTGACCTTGGTTTATAATATATTGTAATCAGCACACTGAATATATTTAGAAGATACATAATTATTATGAATTATAAATGTGTACGAATACACAGGAAATGAGGAGTATATGAAAGCAGAAGGAAGAGTTTTTAAATTCGGCGATAATGTAGATACAGACGTTATTATTCCTGCAAGATATCTTAATTCTTCAGACCCAGCAGAGCTTGCTACTCACTGTATGGAAGATATCGATAAGGATTTTGTGAAAAATGTTAATAAAGGCGACATAATTGTTGCTAATAAGAACTTTGGATGTGGTTCATCAAGAGAGCACGCACCTATAGCTATTAAGGCAGCAGGTGTAAGCTGTGTTATTGCAGAGACATTTGCAAGAATATTCTACAGAAATTCAATTAACATCGGACTTCCTATTATAGAGTGTCCAGAAGCAGCTAAGGCTATCAATGCAGGCGATGATGTAGCTATCGACTTTGACAGCGGCGTTATCACAGACAAGACAACAGGACAGACATTCCAGGGACAGGCATTCCCAGAATTTATGCAGAAAATCATAAAGGCTGAGGGACTTGTGAATTATATCAATAATAAATAAAAAATGCATTACACACCGGTGCTGCTTAACTACTAAATATGTTCTGGTTCTATTAAGTTTTGTGGCAGACGGACGAAATACAACAAAATAGCGGCTATATATCAACATCAGGCACGCTCTCGCTACTCTTAAACGCAGCGGATACTAAGGTGCTAAAGGACAGCACCTAAGTACCGGCGTTTTCAAAGTACCTGATTAACGATATATAGCCGCTATTTCGTTGTATTTCTGTGTGCTGGCAGAAGATAGATGTAGATTGTTTAGTGGTAAGAGCAATCTGTATGTCCTATGATATGTATTTGCCTATAAGATAGATGTAGAGAGCATTGGCAGGAGACAGGTGCGTATTGTATATGAGAGGTATAGGTGTAGTCGGAACATAGATTATAGAATATATTCTGTATGGATTGAGTTCTGACATTCTAGGCTGAAGGGGATAGTTAATTGCTGGCGATTGTAGTTCACAGTAGGTAGATTGCACAGATTAGCTGGTTATAATATAGTATTGCAATATAGAATATAGGAATAAAAATAACAGATATAACACAATTACACCAGTTGAAATAATTACAATGTAATTTTGTTATATCTGCTATATCTGTTATCTATTAAGAAGCCAAGTGAATAAGACAAATACCCTTTAAATGAATAGACACCCAGCGGGCGGAATAGCCAATATATCAAAAGTCAGGTGCTTTGAAAACGCCGGTACTTAGGCGGTGTCCTTTACCGCCTTAGTATCCGCTGCGTTTGAGAGTAGCGGGAGCGTGCCTGACGTTGATATATTGGCTATTCCGCCCGCGTCCGTTGTCAATTAAAATAACCATTGTCAATTATTTCACTTTCTCCGCCAGCCCTTTAACATACTCAATCACCCTCTTAGAAATCTTCACACTATTATAAGCAGCCGCATAAGTAATGTGCGATATATCCTCAATATAATTCCTCGTATAACTCACCGGAAACACCGGTTCTAGCATATCAGCTACCTTATTATAAGCAATAGCTGCCTCATATTCCGCCCCATAAGTCCCTATTATAAAATCACCATTAATGTGAATTCTGCTCTGAAACATTATACGTCCGTTTTTTACAATCTGGCTCACGCCATTATATTTATTGACTACACACACATTTTCATATCTGAAATCGTGTTCGTCATTATTCCTGAAAATGTAATCTTTTCCTTTAACGGAATGACTGCGTATTCCAAATCTGGATAAAATGCTTGTCTGCATACCATAATCATTTACGAAATAATAACCGCCGCGGCACATAATTGTGTGGTGCGAATAATAGAAAAGGTCATCAATGGAAAATATAAGAGTATTTCCGGGTTCAAGAAAATACAAAAATGCCTTGTTGCACAGGTATATGGGTGTCTTAATATATATGCCATTGTCGCGGAAATTAATAAGACTTATGAACTTAGAATAAGGAAAATCAATATGACATTCGGCGTATGATGAAGTATGAAGGTCAATATTAACATAATATATGTCAGGCTTAAAAAGTATATCGCAAGCAGTACAGTAAACCTGTGAGGCTGTATTTTCATCATCATAACTTCCGATACTTATATGTTTATTCTTATATGTTATTGAAACCCTGTAATATACAGAGCCGTCTTTTTTATTGGTCTTGTAAACACCTTTAGCCAAGTTGTGGTTCTCCTTTAACGTATCTTGATTATTATGCTATCATATATTAGTGATATGTTAATTTGATTTTATAATAAATACATTGCTATCTTAATAATATTGTATATATTATTGTCAGCCGGAAATTGTCTAATATTTATCAATCCTATAAATTATATGATAAAATTAGTAATAATTCAATATACCTATTGTTTTTCGTATCATTCCTGTTGTATAATGGTTTCTGTTTAAAGCATTTTTAACAGGAATCCGGTTAGTGATGATAAAGCTGTTCCATTTACCAGATGTTGTTCTGGCAGGTACATATGTATGTGGGAGACGGTTATGCATCAGATTGACTGTGATTCACCCCAATAAAATAAGAAGGTGGAATAAGAGATGAGTTTATTTTACAGAAGTACAAGGGATGATAGTGTAAGAGTAACAGCCTCACAGGCTATATTAAAGGGACTTGCTCCAGATGGTGGATTATTCGTACCAGAATCTATTCCTTCATTAGATAAGAGCTTAGAAGAACTTTCAAAGATGTCTTATAAGGAAGTTGCTTATGAAGTTATGAAGCTTATGCTTGATGACTTTACAGAAGAAGAGTTAAAGAACTGTATTGACAAAGCTTATGATTCTAAGTTTGATACTGAAGAGATTGCACCATTAGTTAAGGCAGAGGGTGCATATTTCTTAGAATTATTCCATGGTGCAACTATTGCATTTAAGGATATGGCTTTATCTATATTACCACACTTACTTACAACATCAGCTAAGAAGAATGATGTTAAAAATGAAATAGTAATACTTACAGCAACATCAGGAGATACAGGTAAAGCAGCTCTTGCAGGTTTTGCAGATGTTCCAGGAACAAGAATTGTTGTATTCTATCCTAAGAACGGTGTAAGCCCTATTCAGGAAAAGCAGATGGTTACACAGAAGGGTGCTAATACTCACGTAATTGGAATTAAGGGTAACTTTGATGATGCACAGACAGGTGTTAAGAATATATTTGGTGATAAGGAACTTGAAAAGGTTATGAACAATGCCGGCTTCCAGTTCTCATCAGCTAACTCAATAAATATAGGACGTCTTGTTCCACAGATTGTATACTATGTATATGCATATGCAAGACTTCTTGCTAACGGAGAAATCAAGGCAGGTGAAAAGATTAATGCAGTAGTTCCTACAGGTAACTTTGGTAATATCCTTGCTGCATTTTATGCTAAGAATATGGGACTTCCTATTAATAAGCTTATATGTGCTTCTAATGAGAATAAGGTGTTATACGATTTCTTTACAACGGGTGAGTATGACAGAAACAGAGATTTCGTTCTTACAACATCACCATCTATGGATATTCTTATCTCAAGCAACCTTGAAAGACTTATCTATAGAATAGCAGGCAACAGTGCTGAGAAGAACAGCGAGCTTATGGCTTCACTTAAAGAAACAGGTAAGTATGAGATTACTGCTGATATGAAAGCACAGCTTTCAGATTTCTATGGCAACTATGCTACAGAGGCGGAAGATGCTGCTACTATAAAGGATTTATATGAAACTTGTGGATATGTTATAGATACACATACAGCAGTAGCTGCTACAGTTTATAACAAGTACAAGGCAGACACTAAGGACGAAACTAAGACAGTTATAGCTTCAACAGCAAGCCCATACAAGTTTACAAGAAGCGTAATGGAAGCAATCGACCCTAAGTATGCTTCAATGGGTGACTTTGAACTTGTAGATAAGTTAAGCGAACTTGCTAAAGTAAAAGTTCCTAACGCTATCGAAGAAATCAGAACAGCTCCAGTCCTCCACAACACAGTATGTGAAGTAAGCGAGATGACCAATGAAGTAAAGAAATTCTTAGGAATATAATCTAATCCTAAGTAATTTCTATTAAGAATAATTTTAACCTCAATAAAACTGCTGTGTAAATCAGGCAAAGCCCCAGATTTACACAGCAGTTTTTTATGTAATAGGAAATTCTGATAGAATTATCGCACACGGATGTGCGATGGAGCGAATACGCAACAGGACGTTGCGTCTGAGCGTTTGCGTCCCTCATAACCACAACAAAAGGAAAGTCTTAGAAATACCCAATCAGCTTTCTGGTGCCCGAAGCCCCACCCCCTTCTCCAAACACTTAATAAAGTTTATAATTTATTTATACAAAAAATTAAATTAATTGTTGACATCACCCTTGCAAAGTGATACCTTAATTATGTTGATATTAGCACTCCTAATTATTGAGTGCTAACAACAAAGAAAAGGAGGTATGTCATGGGGCTTGATGAACAGCTTGATGAGCGTAAAGTAAAGATACTTAAAGCAATCATTAAGAACTACTTAGAAACAGGCGAGCCAGTTGGTTCAAGAACGATATCTAAGTTCACAGACATGAAGCTTAGTTCCGCGACAATAAGGAATGAGATGGCAGACCTGGAAGAGCTTGGGTATATAGTTCAGCCACATACATCAGCAGGAAGAATTCCTACAGATAAAGGCTACAGATTATATGTAGACGATATGATGTCTGAGAAAGAACAGAACATAACCAACAGAGAGAACGAGGTTGCTGTTAAAGAACAGGAATTAAGTTCAATGAAGGATATGTTAGGTGAGAAGGTTGAAAAGGTAGAAGAGCTTCTTCAGAATGTTGCCAAGGTTCTTGCCAAAGATACTAATTATGCAACTATGGTAACGACACCTAAGGTAACAGGCAATAAGCTTAAGTTCGTTCAGTTATCACAGCTTGAAGCCAATAAGATATTAGCCGTAATAGTTATGGAAGGCAATCTTATAAGGAATAAGGTGATAACAGTAAGCGAGGATTTGTCACAGGAGAATTTGTTAAAGCTTAACATTCTTATTAATACAACACTTACAGGGCTTACTCTTGAACAGATGAATTTGAGCATTGTTTCAAAGATGGAAAATCAGGCAGGAGAACATATTAATCTTGTCAAAGAAGTTCTTGATGCGATTGTTGATACAATAAGCAGCGCAGATGATTTAAAGATATATACAAGCGGTGCAACCAACATATTCAAGTATCCAGAACTTAGTGATTCAACCAAAGCCAGTGAGCTTATATATGCCTTGGAGGAAAAGCAGAGCCTGTCAGATCTTGTTGTTGATGATGACAATAGTGTTGATGAACAGGATAGTAGTTCCAACAATGGTATTCAGGTATATATAGGAAATGAAACACCGATTGAATCTATGAAAGACTGTAGCGTTGTAACAGCAACATATGAATTACAGGATGGAATGAAGGGTACAATTGGTATTATTGGTCCAAAGCGTATGGATTATGAAAAGGTTGTGGAAACCTTGAAGAATATGAGGACGCAGTTGGATGATGTATTCAAGAAATCATAGAAAGGTGAGGAGATAAGGTGTCTAAGAAAGATAATAACATTAATAATGTTGATGAAGCAGATGTTAATATTAATGATACAGATGTTACATCAGATACAGATAAAGACGCTGATACTGTAGAAGCTCAGGGCTCGTCTGACGCAGATGTGAAGGCAGAGAAATCTGACAACGCAAGTGATGCGCAAGGAGCGGAGGAAACAGTTGATATAAATAATAAAAAGGACCAGAAGGACGCTGTGATTGAGGATTTACAAGATCGTTTGAAGCGTCAGATGGCTGAGTTTGACAACTACAGAAAGCGTACTGACAAAGAAAAGTCAGCAATGTTCGAGATGGGAGCTTCGGATGTAGTAAAGAAACTTCTTCCGATAGTAGATAATTTTGAACGCGGCTTTAAGTCAGTGACAGAGGAAGAGTTACAAACACCATTTGCCAAAGGTATGGATATGGTTTACAAGCAGACAATTAAGATGCTTGAAGACTTACAGGTTAAGCCAATCGAGGCAGTTGGTTCAGAGTTTAATCCTGAATTTCATAATGCAGTTATGCACGTGGAAGATGACTCTCAGGGCGAGAATATTATCGTTGAAGAGTTCGAGAAGGGTTACACATATAGAGATGTGGTTATCCGCCACAGTATGGTAAAGGTTGCTAACTAATACATCAGAATATTTAGTTGATGTATAATGGTATGAGCTTTTACCAGAAGTAAAGTATGTGGGTAGTTGTGATATAGAAAGAATTCGTTTACAGGCTTAGGGCTTATCAGAACAATACACACACTTGTAACAAATAGAATTGATATTATTAAACAGTATGTCTATATAAGACATAGAAAGGAAGATAATTATGAGCAAGATTATTGGTATAGATTTAGGTACAACTAATTCATGCGTAGCTGTTATGGAAGGTGGTAAGCCAGTTGTTATTACTAACACAGAAGGTATCAGAACTACTCCATCAATAGTTGCATTTACAAAGAACGGAGAAAGATTAGTAGGTGATCCTGCTAAGCGTCAGGCAGTTACTAATGCTGATAAGACAATTTCTTCAATCAAGAGACATATGGGTACAGATTACAAGGTTGATATTGATGGTAAGAAGTACACACCACAGGAAATATCAGCTATGATTCTTCAGAAGTTAAAGGCTGATGCTGAGAGCTATCTTGGTGAGACAGTTTCAGAAGCTGTTATCACAGTTCCAGCTTACTTCAATGATGCACAGAGACAGGCAACTAAGGATGCTGGTAAGATTGCAGGTCTTGATGTTAAGAGAATTATCAACGAGCCTACAGCTGCTGCTTTAGCTTATGGTCTTGATAATGAACACGAGCAGAAGATTATGGTATATGACCTTGGTGGTGGTACATTCGATGTATCTATCATTGAAATCGGTGATGGTGTAATCGAAGTTCTTGCTACTGCTGGTAACAACAGACTTGGTGGTGATGATTTTGATAATGCTATTACACAGTATATGTTAGATGACTTCAAGGCTAAGGAAGGCGTAGATCTTTCTACAGATACAATGGCACTTCAGAGATTAAAGGTTGCTGCTGAGCAGGCTAAGAAGGAATTATCAAGTGCTATGCAGACTAACATCAACCTTCCATACATCACAGCAACAGCAGAAGGTCCAAAGCATTTTGATATGACACTTACAAGAGCTAAGTTCGATGAACTTACACACGACTTAGTAGAAAAGACAGCTGAGCCAGTTAAGAACGCACTTTCAGATGCAGGTCTTACAGCTTCAGAACTTTCAAAGGTATTATTAGTTGGTGGTTCTACAAGAATTCCAGCTGTACAGGATAAAGTAAAGCAGTTAACAGGTCACGAACCTAACAAGTCACTTAACCCAGATGAATGTGTTGCTATCGGTGCTTCTATTCAGGGTGGTAAGCTTGCTGGTGATGCCGGTGCTGGTGATATCCTTCTTCTTGATGTAACACCACTTTCACTTTCAATTGAGACAATGGGTGGTATTGCTACAAGACTTATCGAGAGAAATACAACTATTCCTACAAAGAAGAGCCAGATATTCTCCACAGCTGCTGATAACCAGACAGCCGTTGATATCAACGTAGTACAGGGTGAAAGACAGTTTGCCAAGGATAACAAGTCACTTGGACAGTTCAGACTTGATGGTATACCTCCAGCAAGAAGAGGTGTTCCACAGATTGAAGTTACATTTGATATCGATGCTAATGGTATCGTTAATGTATCTGCTAAGGATCTTGGAACAGGCAAGGAGCAGCATATTACAATAACAGCTGGTTCTAATATGTCTGATGAAGATATCGATAAGGCTGTTAAGGAAGCTGCTGAGTTCGAAGCTCAGGATAAGAAGCGTAAGGAAGCTATCGAAGTTCGTAACGAAGCTGACTCTATGGTATTCCAGACACAGAAGGCTCTTGATGAAGCTGGCGACAAGCTTGATGCTAACGACAAGGCAAATGTTGAGGCAGACCTTAACGCACTTAAGTCACTTGTTGAATCAACAGATGCTGAGAATATGACAGATGCTCAGGTTGATGAGATTAAGGCAGCTAAAGAAAAGCTTATGACATCAGCACAGAACCTCTTTGCTAAGATGTATGAAGCAACTCAGGGTGCAGGCACAGCCGGTGCTGGTCCTGATATGGGAGCTGGCGCAGGTGCTGATAATGCACAGGGAAGCGCACCTTATGGTGATGATGTTGTAGATGGTGACTACAAGGAAGTATAATTAAGTAATATATATGATGTGGTCTATGATTATTGAAGGTTATAATATCAGAGTTAATGCAATTAACAATGATTAATTATGGAGTTATATAAAGACTTCTTAAGACTTGACAATTATAGATGAAATCAGAAAGGAAGTCAGGACTCATATCAGGGTACCTGACTCCTTTCGGGTATAGAAAGGCGGAACCTATATGGCAGAAAAGAGAGATTATTATGAGGTCCTTGGTGTGCCTAAGGACGCAGATGATGCAGCAATTAAAAGAGCATATAGACAGTTAGCTAAGAAGTATCACCCTGATATGAATCCGGGAGATAAAGAGGCTGAGGCTAAGTTTAAGGAAGCATCAGAAGCATATGCAGTTCTTAGTGATGCAGATAAGAGAAGACAGTATGACCAGTTCGGACACGCAGCATTTGAAGGCGGTGCAGGTGGAGCTGGCGGTGGCGGCTTTGATTTTGACTTCGGTGATATGGGCGATATATTTGGTGATATATTCGGTGGTATGTTCGGAGGCGGTTCAAGCAGCAGACGTAACAGCAACGGACCAAGACGTGGTGCAGATATAAGAGTTAATGTAAGAATTACATTTGCTGAGTCAGTTACAGGAACTAAGAAGAAGATAGATGTAACACTTAAGGATGAATGTTCTAAGTGTCACGGAACAGGTGCAAAGCCGGGAACAAGTCCTGAAACTTGTAAGAAATGTGGCGGACGTGGACAGGTAACAGTAACACAGCAGTCATTCCTTGGAATGATGAGAAGCGTACAGCCTTGCCCAGATTGTCACGGAACAGGTAAGATTGTTAAAGAAAAGTGTCCAGACTGCTATGGAACAGGTTATATAAGCAGCAAGAAGACAATTGAAGTTAATATACCTGCTGGTATTGATAATGGACAGTGTGTCCGTATTCAGGGCAAGGGCGAGCCAGGTACTAATGGCGGTCCAAGAGGCGATTTATTAGTAGCTGTAATGATATCAGCAGATCCAGCATTTGAGAGAGATGGCTATAACATTTTCTCAGATGTTGTAATAAGCTATCCTACAGCAGTTCTTGGCGGAGAAGTCAAGGTAAAGACTGTTGATGGTGAAGTTATATATGAAGTTAAGCCGGGAACAGCTTCAGGTACAAGAGTAAGGCTCAGAGGCAAAGGTATGCCAACATTAAGAAATCCTCAGACAAGAGGAGATCATTACATTACACTTATTGTTGATATTCCTACAAAGCTTAATAATGAACAGAAAGAAGCACTTATGGAATATGATAAGACACTTACAGGAGAGGAACACAAACATCCAAAGAAGAAGGGCTTCTTTAAATAAATGCATAAAGTTCTTATAAAAATACAAACGAAATATATCATTTCATTGTCGTATTTAAAGAATTATGATATAATCAAAGACACTGAGAAGTATCAGTCGAATAATTAAAAGAAAGGGGCTATTATTATAATGAGTAATATAGCAGATAAGTTTGAAGAACTTGGAGTAATTCCAGTAGTAGTATTGAATGATACAAAGGACGCACTTCCATTAGCTAAGGCATTAGTAGAAGGAGGTCTTCCATGTGCAGAAGTTACATTCCGTACAGAAGCAGCAGAGGAATCTATCCGTCTTATGCACGAAGCATATCCAGATATGGTACTTGCAGCAGGTACAGTACTTACAACAGAGCAGGTTGACAGAGCTGTAGCAGCTGGTGCTTCAGTTATCGTAAGCCCAGGTTTTGATCCAGAAATCGTTGATTACTGTATCTCTAAGAATATTCCTGTAATGCCAGGTATCGTAACACCATCTGAACTTGCTCAGGCAGTTAAGAGAGGTCTTACAAGAGTTAAATTCTTCCCAGCTACAGCAGCAGGCGGAATTAAGATGATTAAGGCTATGTGTGCAGCTTACACAACAGTAAGAATTATGCCTACAGGTGGTATCAATACATCTAACCTTGAAGAATTCTTATCTTGCGATAAGATCTTCTGCTGTGGTGGTTCTTGGATGGTTAAGGGTGACTTAATCAAGGCTGGAGAATTCGATAAGATTAAGGATATGACAGCTGAGGCAGTTGCTTTAGTTAAGGAAATCCGTTCTAAGTAATTAGTTCAGGCTACATAATTCAGATTATCGCTAAGATGACAATTGAATAATATTATTTAAAAGGGCTTCATATATCTGTGTGACAGGTATATGAAGCCCTTTTGCTCATAATATTAATAAATATTTATTGATAATTAGTTATCTACAGTAACATCAGAATTAAAGGTTTCTTTATTGACAAGGCCTTCCTGATTAGCAACGATAGTTGTACATACAGCATCACCAGTGATATTAACGGCTGTTCTTAACATATCAAGAATTCGGTCAATACCCATAATAAGTGCGATACCTTCTGTTGGAACACCTACGCTCTGGAATACCATTGCAAGTGTTATAAGACCTACAGATGGCACACCACTTGTTCCGATTGAAGCAAGTGTAGCTGTTATAATTACTGTAACAAGGTCAGATGGAGAAAGTGTAATTCCAAATATCTGTGCTACGAATATTACGGCAACACCCTGCATAATTGATGTACCGTCCATATTAACGGTAGCACCAAGTGGTATTGTGAAAGATGATATTTTCTTGCTTACACCAAGCTTTTTATCAAGTGTGTTGATTGAAAGCGGAATTGTTGCATTTGATGTAGCTGTTGTAAATGCGAAGTTCATAACTGGGAAGAACTTCTTTAGAAACTTAAATGGATTAAGTCTTGTAAAGAGAAATAAAAGTAACTGGTATACTACGAAGCACTGGATAGCAAGTGCGAGTATTACGCAGCCCATATATTTAAGCATTGGAACAAATGCGTCAAAACCAATATTAGCAAATGTTCTTGCGATAAGGCAGAATACACCGATAGGAGCTGCCTTCATAACTGCCATAGTCATTTCCATCATAAGGTCATTGAACTGACTGAAAAAGTTAGCTACAGTTGATGCCTTATTACCCATTTTCGCTAAAAGAATACCTACGAATAATGCAAATACGATAATTGGAAGCATATCAGCAGTTGCAAGTGATTCAACAGGATTCTTAGGTATTATGTTAAGAAGTGTTTGTGTAAGCGGTTGTTTCTCAGTGATAGTTACACTGCTTGTAGATACATTTTCAATTGTAACGCCAATACCGGGATTGATGAGCATAGCAACTGATAATGCAACTGATACAGCAACAGCAGTAGTAAGAAGATAGAAAAGAATAGTTTTAATACCTACTTTACCAAGTGTCTTAGTATCACCGATAGCCATACTTCCGCATATAAGTGAGCAGAATACAAGTGGAACTACAAGCATCTGCATAAGGCGGATAAAACCTTGTCCAATTACATAGAGGACACCCTCAACGATAACTGAATCACGGATATAGCCTGCTGGCATAAAATAGTGGATTAAAACACCACTTATTGCACCGGCTATAAGTGCTATGAATATCTTAGTAGAAAGCCCCATAGGCTTTTTTGTGTTTTTTAAAGATTTTTCCATTTTTTAGCAGCCTCCTGATAAATTAATATATTCTTTAAGCGCATCTTTCCAGTTCTTAGGCTGTTCAATGTGTTCAAGTCTTAACATCATATTATCAAGAACTGAATATACTGGTTTATTATTGTTGGCAGGAACAAGTTTTAACTTGTCTGTTGCATTGGCATATTCAAGAATAGTCCTGGCATATTCAAGACGGCTGCAAGAGCCCTGACATACAGCATGGTATATTCCAAGACACTCATTTTTAATGAAATATTCAATAATTCTGGCTAGCTCAGAAGCACTTGTAGGACACGCATATTCATATTCAGATACAGTGAGTTCATTTACAGAAGGATCTTTAACTGCTGAAAGTACAGTGTTAAGGAAATCCTGTCCTATTCCATATACCCAGCTGCTTCTTAGTATCACATAACGCGAACAGAAAGACTGTATATAAGCTTCGCCGGCAAGCTTACTTTTACCATATATATTTCTAGGATTAGGTGTATCAAATTCATTATAAGAATGATCCTCTGTACCAGAGAATATATCATCTGTAGATATGTGAATTAGCTTTGCACCGATAGACTGTGCCATAACAGCAAGGTTTCGTGTTCCTACAGCATTTACCGCAAATGCTTTGTCAGGATTAGTTTCGCAGCCTGCAACATCACTGTAACCAACGCAGTTGATAATGATATCAGGACGATTAACTCTTGCATAATTGTTGACAGCTTCAAGGTCTGTAACATCGACTTCGTCAACATCAGTAGGGAATATTTCATACTCACGGCAGTCTAAGAGAGCAGAAAGTGCAGTACCAACGTGGCCTTTGGCACCGGTAATCCATATTTTTTCCATATAACCTCCATTCCAGCACTAACGCTTTCGCATAGTGCATTAAATATAATTTGTAATTTAGCTGCATATAATATATGTTAAAGAATAAGTGGGACAGCTTATATTATAATATGTTTATATGCAAACAATTAATTATACAATAAACTTGGTATTTGGCAAGTATTTTAAAAATGAAAATTATGCCATAAGATTTTATCAAGTTATAAATAATTGCTGGTTATAAAAATTATATAAATAGATTACAATATTGGCAAGGTATGGTACAATATATAAGAATATTGATTTTATTGATTAGATGAGGTTATCAGATGAGTTTTGACGTTAAAAAGAAGATAGAAGAATTGAATAAATCAGACATAATAAGTGGCAGTAATGCAAGATATGATATTGTCCTTGAAGAAGAATTAAAAGATCTTAATTCAGCAGGTATTATATTAAGACATAAGAAATCAGGAGCGAGGGTTGTCGTTATATCTAATGATGATAATAATAAGGTATTTTCAATAGGTTTTAAGACACCACCTTTTAACGATACAGGAATGCAGCATATAATTGAACATTCAACATTGTGTGGTTCAAGAAAATATCCTGTTAAAGATCCATTTGTTGAATTGTGCAAGGGTTCACTTAATACATTTCTTAATGCTATGACTTATCCAGACAAGACAGTATATCCAGTGGCAAGCTGTAATGATACTGACTTTAAGAATATTATGGATGTATATATGGATGCAGTGTTCTATCCTGCAATGTATGAAAAGCCAGAGATATTTATGCAGGAAGGCTGGCATTATGAACTTGATAATGCAGATGATGATATCAAGTATAATGGCGTTGTATTTAATGAGATGAAGGGGGCATTTTCATCACCAGATGACGTGCTTTCAAGATATACATTTGTATCATTATTCCCAGATACTGTATACAAGAATGAATCGGGCGGTGACCCTGAGGTTATACCTACACTTAAGTATGAAGATTTCCTTAAGTACCACGAGGAATATTATCACCCATCTAACAGCTATATATATATCTATGGCGATATGGACGTTAATGAAAGACTTGAATATCTTGACAGGGAATATCTATCAGACTTTGATGTATCAGATGTTGATATTCATGCCAATATAGAAAGACAGGCAGCATTTGACAAGCCTGTATATGAAACAAAGCCTTATGCCATAACAGAAGATGAGTCATTAGAGGATAATACTTATCTTTCATATAATGCAGTTATTGGAACTTCTGTTGATGCCAAGCTTTATCTTGCATTCCAGATACTTGATTATGCACTTGTTATGACACCGGGAGCACCTGTTAAGCAGGCACTTTTAGATGCAGGTATAAGCACTGATGTATATTCAAGTTATGAGACATCACTTTACCAGCCTGTATATTCAATAGTTGCCAAGAATTCTAATTCTAAGGAGCAGGACAGATTTGTATCAGTTATCAATGACACATTAGAAAAGCTTGTTAAGGACGGAATTAATGAAAGAACAATAGAAGCTGGAATTAATTATTACGAATTCAAATACAGAGAAGCAGATTATGGTCCATATCCAAAGGGACTTATGTATTATCTTACTATGATGGATAGCTGGTTATATGATGAAACAAAGCCATTTATCCATATAGAGGCGGGAGATACATTTGATGAGTTAAAGAAGAATGCCAGAAATGGATATTTTGAGAAGCTTATAAAAGAATATCTTCTTGATAATAACCACAAGTCAATTATAAGCCTTGTTCCAGAGTATGGACTTGAGAAGGAAAAGGAACAGAAGGAAGCGGACAAGCTTGCAGAGTATAAGAGCACATTGACTAATGACGAATTAGAAGAGCTTGTTAAAAAGACAAAGGAGTTAAAGGAATATCAGGATACTCCATCAAGTCAGGAAGATCTTGAAAAGATACCAATGCTTGAGCTGTCAGACATTAAAAGAGAGCCTGCTAAGGATTATAATGATGTTAAGAGTGTTGATGGAATTAAGATAGTACACCATAATATATTTACTAATAAGATTGCATATATTAATATGTCATTTGACACTAAGTGTGTTCCAGATGAACTTATACCATATATGGGCTTGTTAGGCTCAACATTAAGTCTTATGGATACTAAGAATTATACTTATCCAGAGCTTACTAACGAGATTAATATTAACTGCGGTGGTCTTGCAACAGGAACAGCTTTATATAGCGATAAGGTTGATTTTAGTAAGAATACAATTGTATATGAGGTTAAGAGTAAGGCATTATATGAGAAAGTTCCATTTGTTCTTGGTATGATGGAAGAGATTATGTATAATACCAGATTTGATGACTATAAGAGATTAAAGGAGATAATTGCAAGAATTAAATCAAGACTAGAAGCTTCTCTTATGGGGCAGGGTCATTCAATTGCTATGTTAGAGTGCTGTGCACAGTTCTCAGAGTCGGCTTATTACTCAGATATATTAAGGGGTTACAAATATTATGAGTTCATTAAGAAGCTTGATGAAGAATTTGAGCAGAATAAGACACAGATAGTGGATAAGCTTAATAAGCTTGTTGGATATATATTCAATAAGGATAATGTTATAGTAAGCCTTACAGCAGACGATGAGGGTTATGACTGCTTTGTCAAGGCATTGTCAGCCAAGAGCTGTAATATCAAAGATGAACATTATAATACAGCAGTAAGAAGCTTTATACCGGTTAATGTAAAGACTGGATACACATCAGCATCACAGGTACAGTATGTTGCAAGATGTGGTAATTTCGTAAAAGACGGATATAAGTATACAGGAGCACTTAAAGTGTTAAAGGTTATATTCTCTTATGATTATCTCTGGATTAATGTAAGGGTTAAAGGTGGAGCTTACGGCTGCATGAGTGGTTCATCAAGAAATGGTGATTTCTATATGGTATCTTACAGGGATCCTAATCTTGAAAAGACTAACGATATATACGAGGGTGCGGCTGATTATATAAGGAATTTTAATGTCAGCAGAAGAGATATGGTTAAGTTCATAATAGGAACCATTGGAGAGATAGATGCACCTCTTACACCATCAGCTATTGGCAGCAGGTCATTTACACATTATATGTGCAATTGCACAGAAGATATGTTAAGAAAAGACAGGGAAGAAGTTCTTGATGCGACAGTTGAGAGTATAAGAGAACTTGCTCCACTTATAGAATCAGCAGTTGGGCAGAATTATTTATGCGTAGTAGGTAACCAGAAGCAGATTAATGAGGCAGCAGATTTGTTTGATGAAATAAAGCCTCTTATCGGATAAATGATATTGGATATATAAGGAGAATACGATGAATTTAGATGAAATGCTTAAAGCCAGTGGAATAAGCGGCGGTGCTGCTTCTGGCAACGACAATGTGAAATCGGGATTTGTAACATTTATTGGAAGACCTAATGTTGGCAAGTCTACACTTATGAATAATATTATAGGGCAGAAGATTGCGATAACATCTAATAAGCCACAGACAACAAGAAACAGGATACAGACAGTGTATACAGATGAGAGAGGACAGATTGTATTTGTTGATACGCCGGGTATCCATAAGGCTAAGAATAAGCTTGGTGAATATATGGTAGGAGCTGCTGAGAAGACTATTAATGAAGTTGATGTTGTGTGCTTTATAGTAGAACCAACAACGTATATCGGAGCAGGTGAGCAACATATTATAGAGAAGTTAAAAAAGGTAAATGCACCTAAGATATTAGTAATCAACAAGGTTGATACTGTAAAGAAAGAGGAGATACTTCCTGTAATCGACTGCTATAATAAAGAGCTTGAATTTGATGAGATAATTCCAGTATCAGCAAGAAATGGCAGTAATGTTGATGACCTTGTAACAACAATATTCAAGTATCTTACTTATGGACCTATGTTCTATGATGAAGATACTGTTACAGACCAGCCATTAAGACAGATTGTTGCAGAACTTATAAGAGAGAAGGCACTTCACGCCCTCAATGAAGAAATTCCACACGGAATAGCTGTTGTTATAGATACATTTAAAGACAGAAAGTCATCTAAAGGCAAGATTACAGATATAGATGCAACAATAATATGTGAAAGAGATTCACATAAGGGTATTATCATCGGCAAGGGTGGTGAAATGCTTAAAAAGATAGGAACTAATGCCAGGTATGAGATAGAAAAGCAACTTGGCAACAAGGTTAATCTTAAACTCTGGGTGAAGGTTAAGAAGGAATGGAGAGACAGCGACATTCTTATAAAGAATTTTGGCTATGATAAGAAAGATAACAAGACACAGAATTAATCCGGAGGTGGCAGGGTGGCTGATGTAGTTTCTGTCACAGGATTTATATTGTCGAGTATGCCTGTTGGAGATTATGACAGACGTGTTGTCATACTCAGCAGGGAGCTTGGTAAGATAGCGGCATTTGCCAAAGGAGCAAGACGTCCTAACAGCCACCTTATAGGAGTTACAAGACCATTTATATTTGGAACATTCGAGGTGTACAGGGGCAGGGACTCTTACACAATACAGAAAGCCAATGTTACGAATTATTTTGAGGAGCTTGTAAGCGATCTTGATGGTGTGCTGTACGGATATTATTTTGCGGAGCTGGCAGAATATTATGGCAGAGAAAATCTTGATGCCGCAGATATGATTAATCTTTTATATGTTGCATTTAAGGCACTGGTTAATAAATCATTACCCAATGAACTTGTAAGATATATATATGAGATACGGCTGATAGCCGTTAATGGAGAGTGTCCGGATTTCTTTAGCTGTGCAGGCTGTGGAAGTGAGAAGGAGTTACAGTTATATTCATATAAGGAAAATGGAATGTACTGCGTGGAGTGTGCTGCCTCGTCGGGTGACGGAATAGTGCTTCAATCTTCAACCTTGTATACATTACAGTATATTATTACAGCACCACTTACAAAGCTGTTTAACTTCGTTGTAAAAGCTGATGTGCTAAATGAACTTAAAAAGGTGGTGAATAGAATAGAATTTATCACATTTGATAAACATTTCAAATCCAAAGAAATGCTTGATATTGGTTAAGAGTATATAGGTTTTAAGAAGATATTAATTTTAATAATATATTGGTTAAGATATTACTGATTAAAGTTAAATACAGGATAGGAAGGAAGATTTATGAGTCACAATAACCAGAAAAAGATAGCAGCTATTAATGATTACTCAGGTTTTGGAAGATGTTCTATAGCTGTAGAGCTTCCGATTATATCAGCTCTTAAAGTGCAGTGTTGCCCACTGCCAACATCAATATTGTCTAATCATACAGGTTTTGAAAGCTTTTATTTTGAAGACTTTACAGAAAGTATGCCGGCTTATATAAAGGAGTGGGAGAAGCTTAATCTTAAATTCGATGGAATATGTACAGGTTTTCTAGGTTCGCATAAACAGATTGAGATAGTCAGATATTTCTTTGACATATTTAAGACACCTGATAATATAGTTGTTGTTGACCCTGTTATGGGTGATTACGGTAATCTGTATGCTACATATACTAAAGAAACCTGCGAAGAGATGAAAAAGCTTGTAAGTTATGCCAATATTCTTACACCTAATCTTACAGAAGCCTGTATATTAACAGGCAGGGAATATAATGCAGAGTACGGTAATGAAGAGCTTGAGATAATCGCTAAGCAGTTATCAGATATGGGACCTTCAAAGATAGTTATAACAGGAATTGTCAGAGGTACATATATTGCTAACTATTGTTATGAGGACGGCTGTGGCGGATATGAGATTAAGACAACTAAGGTTGGAACACAGAGGTCTGGAACCGGTGATATATTTACGGCGATAATTGCAGCAGATGCAGTTAATAAAGTTAATTTCCACGAATCAGTAAGAAAGGCTTCACAGTTCATAAAGAAATGTATAATGAAATCAATAGAATTAGAGATACCAGTTACTGACGGAGTGTGCTTTGAGGAGCTGCTTACAACATTAAGATGATTAATGGATAAGATAATAGAATATTAAGATGATAAAATATCAAGATATTAAAATATCTTGATATTTAAGACGTTTGATAATAATGAGAGATAATTAGAAGAATGTTAATGTTAGATGATTTAATAAAAGAAAGAGAGAACAATTATGGAGATATTATATAAAGTACATAATAATCTTTATGTTAATATGACTAATAAATGTCCATTTGCCTGTACATTTTGTCTTAGACAGACTATGGATAGAATTGGCGAGTCGGACAGATTATGGCTTGAAAGAGAACCTCTTGTAAGTGAAGTTATAGATGAATTCGCCAAATGGAATCTTGATGATTTTGGTGAAGTAGTATTCTGTGGTTTTGGTGAGCCTACAGAAAGCTGGGATAAGGTAAGAGAGGTAGCAGCATTTATTAAAAAGACTTACAATAATAAGCCAATCAGAATCAATACTAATGGAGCAGGCAACCTTATCAATGAAAGAGATATAACAAAAGAAATGGCCGGTCTTATAGATACTGTATCAATAAGTCTTAACAATCCTGATAAGGATGAGTATAACAAGCTTGTAAGAAGTAAATTCGGTGATAAGACATTTGATGAGATGATAGATTTTGCGAAGAAATGCGTAGCAAATGGGCTTAATGTTGTTATGACAACGGTTGACACAACTATATCACACGAGGAAGAAGCACAGTGCCGGATAATATGCGATAAGATAGGTGCTTCTTATAGAATACGTCCATGGGAGTCATAATTACACGATATTCACAGTTGAAATTATACAAGGAATGTTATAGAATTAAAAAGATTATTGTGAAGATGCGAAATATTATGGTGTATATGTGTTAAGTACATTATCACCTTATCAATAGATGGCATCTGTATCTTTAGGAGGATTATTGATATGGAAAAGACAATGGAAAAGATAGTAGCTTTAGCAAAGGCAAGAGGATTCGTGTATCCGGGTTCAGAAATCTATGGTGGACTTGCTAATACATGGGATTACGGTAACCTTGGTGTTGAGCTTAAGAATAACGTTAAGAAAGCCTGGTGGCAGAAGTTCGTACAGGAAAGCCCATACAATGTAGGTGTTGACTGTGCAATACTTATGAATCCACAGACTTGGGTTGCTTCAGGACATCTTGGCGGTTTCTCTGATCCTCTTATGGATTGTAAAGACTGCCACGAAAGATTCAGAGCTGATAAGCTTATTGAAGACTGGGCAGATGAGAATAACTATGAGATAGAAGGTTCAGTTGATGCATGGTCACAGGAACAGATGAAGAACTTTATTGATGAGAAGAATATATGCTGCCCAACTTGTGGCAAGCACAACTTTACAGATATAAGACAGTTCAACCTTATGTTCAAGACATTTCAGGGCGTAACCGAAGATGCTAAGAATACAGTATACTTAAGACCAGAAACAGCTCAGGGTATATTTGTTAACTTTAAAAATGTACAGAGAACATCAAGAAAGAAAGTGCCATTTGGTATTGGACAGATCGGTAAGTCATTCCGTAACGAGATTACACCTGGTAACTTTACATTCAGAACAAGAGAATTCGAGCAGATGGAATTAGAGTTCTTCTGCAAGCCTGGAACAGACCTTGAATGGTTCAATTACTGGAGACAGTACTGCATAGACTGGCTTAAGGCACTTGGTATCAAGGAAGATGAGATGAGAGCAAGAGATCATTCACCAGAAGAACTCTGCTTCTATTCTAAGGGAACAACAGATATTGAGTTCTTATTCCCATTTGGCTGGGGTGAATTATGGGGTATTGCTGACAGAACAGATTATGACCTTACACAGCACCAGACAGTATCTGGCGAGGATATGTCATACTTTGATGACGAAGCTAAGGAAAAGTATATTCCATATGTTATCGAGCCATCACTTGGTGCGGACAGAGTGACACTTGCATTCCTCTGTGCAGCTTATGATGAGGAAGAACTTGAAGGAGGAGATGTAAGAACAGTTCTTCATTTCCATCCAGCATTAGCACCAGTCAAGGTTGGTATCCTTCCACTTTCTAAGAAGCTTAATGAAGGTGCAGAGAAGGTATATGCAGAACTTTCTAAGTATTACAACTGTGAATTTGATGACAGAGGTAATATCGGTAAGAGATACAGAAGACAGGATGAGATTGGTACTCCATTCTGCATAACATATGACTTTGAGTCAGAAGAAGATAATGCTGTAACAGTAAGAGATAGAGATACTATGCAGCAGGAAAGAGTTAAGATTTCTGATCTTAAGGCATATTTTGAAGACAAGTTTACATTTTAATATAGGTATTAATTTATGAAATGTGTTAAATGTGGAACAGAATATGAGGGCAATGAGTGTCCCAGATGTAATGGACCTGTAATTAAGATTAACAGCAGTGACTATATGGCTAGACGTAAAGCATATGAAGAAAGCCTGGCAAGAAAAGAGATACAGAAGGTCTTAGACAGTGCAGAAGAAGCTTGCAATGTTTTGTCTGGTGAATCAGAACAATCTGATAAAGATGGCAAGACAATACAGCAGGGAAAGCGTGCAAAGAAGCGTTCGAATAAGGTAAAGAATTATGATGAAGGTGTCTTTGATATAACTAAAGTTGATTTTAATGATGTGGCTGATAAGTTAAAGGCTGGAAGTGAAAAGCTTGCCAGTAAAGCTAAAGGAAAAGCCCAGCAGGAAAAGGCTAAGACCAGAAAAAATAATAATGCTAAGACGGATAATAATGTTAAGGCAGATAATAATATTAAGATGGATAGCAGGATAAGACCACAGACAAAACATTCATATAAGAAAGCAGGAGTAGCTGTCGCCATAGTTATAGTGGCGATAGCTGCTATTTCATTAATTATGGCTGTTTTGTTAAGGAAGAATTCATATATATATATGAGTGATGGAAGCCGCATATATGATGTATCTTCACTTGAAAGCCAGTATATATGTGATGTTAAGGATGCATTATTTGGTCTTGATGAAGTTACATTTTATACACCGGAATGGCCGGAAAATATATCTAAGGACAGTGTGGTTTCAAGTGCTGCAAGTCCGGATGGAAAGTATTATGCGGCAGATGTGTATAATGATGAAGATGAGTTATATTCATTATATGTATGGTCACAGGATGAAAGTGTGGAAGTTGTAAATAATATATATGCACACGAGATATATTATATTTCAGATAAAGGCACAATTATTTACAAAGAAACAGAAACTATCAATGACACAGGAAAGACAGGTGGACTTAAGCTGTCTATGGCAGAGATTACCAATGATAAAAGTTCAGGAAGTCTTATAGGAAAGACTGATACAATAGAAGCCAGTCTTACGCAGGCATATGTATACAGTGACAGCGATACAATTATAATACTTGATAGTGATAACAGATTATATCAGTACAATTATAGCAATAAGAAGCAGACATATGTGGCAGATAATGTGGATAATATATATCCATTAAGTGATACAGATGGCGTGTATACTAAAGGTGCAGGACATCTGAATACATCTGACAAGGCTGATGAATATATATATAATTCACAGGACAATAATTATATTGTTAGTGTTAAGAATGGCTTGGCACAGCAGCTTGATGGCATTGATGGTGCTAATATGACATATATTATTGATAGTAAGAATGATTACATATACTGGGTAGGTAATAAAAAAGTGTCATATGCAAAGTATAAAGACGGAATGGTGTCAGATAAGAAAGAACTTGGCAGCATAGGAAATATGCAGAACATAGTATTCTTAAAAGCATCGGGTGAACTTGTATACATTAATTCAGAGGCAAAGCTTATCAATGCATTAAAGGGTGATAAGACTGTTATTGCAGAGAATGTGAAGGACGGAAGCTTATCGCTTATTAATAATACAAAAGAGTCTATTACTTATATAGATAATGACGGACAGTATTATTTAAAGACACCATCAGCTAAGAAAGTGCTTATGGGAAATGTTACAGATACAGTTAATACATCTGATACAAGTCTTTACAGAAAGAGATTGTATTATTATGGTTCTGATAAGACATTATATTCTTGCGACTTAAAGGGTGGTTCAAAGAGCCAGATAGGAACAGTGGACAGGCTGTGGATTGGAACACATTAAAGCAATTGTATATTAATGAAACAGATATTGCAGCATTATTCTAAGACTTTAAGGTATAATAGGGTATATAAGGACATATATAATAACAAATGTTATAAGAGGTTATTATTATGTCCGGATATATGAAAGTGTTAGCAGAATATTCAGATAAAGCAGGACATAAGGACAGAACAGGACATATAAAAAGAATTACAGGTATAATAACAGCCATAATTATGTTAATTACTTCGGCTGTTATTGTACCTGTTTTTTGCTGTGCAGAGGAAGTATCAGGACCAGACATAGATACACCTTCTGCGATACTTATGGAGGCGGCGACAGGACAGGTAATATATGAAAAGGATGCCGATACAGTTCTTGCACCTGCAAGCATAACAAAGATAATGACGCTTATACTTATATTTGAGGCAATAGAGGACGGAAGCATTAATATGGAAGACCCGGTAACTGTGTCGGAATATGCGGCTTCAATGGGCGGAAGCCAGGTGTTCCTTGAGCCGGGAGAGATACAGAGTGTCAGGACTATGATTAAGTGTATAGCGGTGGCAAGTGCTAATGATGCCTGTGTAGCGTTATGATATAGTAGACAGTAGTAAAAACAGTACATAAAGCCTTGTAAATGCACACCTGAAGCCAATTACATAAAATGAATATTAAGACATATAAATAAGTCTATATGCTTGCATTATTGCAGGTATGTGGGCTTATTTTAGTGCCTTAAAATACATAGCTGATAAAATCCTCACATAAAACATTTAAAGCTGTATTTACTCCATATAAGCGATTTTAAACCCATATATAGCACGTAATAAGAAATGATTATTTCATTAGGACATAAGAACACAGAAAGGAATTAAGACAATGAATCAGAAAGTTATTAAGCTGGGAATTGTAAGAAGAATGGTAGAAAGAATTGAAAGCAGCGGTCAGAGTGTATCACCAGAGATGGCAGATATGTGTATTACAGCATTTTTAGATACTGTAGCAGATATTTTATCTGAAGGTGATACAGCTATACTTAGAGGTTATATGACCATATATCCTAAGTATTGTAAGAGCAAGGAAGTAAAGAATGTTATGGATAAGTCAAGAGTAACTATTCCAGCACATTACAAAGCAGGTATTAAAGCAGGTAAGAAATTAAATGAAGCTTGCCAGAATCTAATAGAACAGGAGGTAAAAGATGGAGAAGATTAACAGGCACGATATGGTAAAGAAGATAGTTGATAATCTTAGTGATAAGAAGATTGTTATAGGCGGTAATAAAATATTGTATAAGAACAAATATCATTTAAAGTATACACAGCAGATAGTTGATAATGTGTTAGAGGCATTATTTGATACTGTTATGGAAGAACTTGAAAATGGTAATATGATTAATTTTCAGAATTATTTTTCAATAAAGCCAGAGTTACGAAAGCCTAAGAAAGCAAGAAATGTTGTTACTGGTGAAGATATGATTATACCAGAGAGATATCAATTTAAGGTTAAGGCTGGATTATTATTAAAGCAGGCTTGTGATTATTTTAATGACAAGAGTAAGAGTGATAATGATATATAATCGGCAGACATACACCGATTCAAAACAAATGTATGGATATTTCCCGACAGGCAAGAAGTAAAAGAAAGTCTGTATCAGAGATCAAGAATATCTTGTGAGGTTCAGTTGAACCTATCATTTGTGTGATTTCAGCACATTTTCCAATGTGAAAATGAATATTATAGGTCTGCTGCCAAATAGCAGTTTGTTAAGGTGCGTTTTGATTAGGTGCTTTCTTGACCTCTGATTTATCAAAAAGGAGAAAAAGGAATTATGGCTTATATAAAGGTCAAAGATAGAAGAAGATTTGAACGAAAAGAGTTCAGAGATTACATAAAATTATCAGATGATAAAGTGCTTGATACAAAAAAGAATAATATAGATTTACTTGGAGATGATGAAATATTCGTACAGGTAGATGAAACTAAGCATTATTGGATTTCAAGTCATGGTAGACTTACAAACAATATGAGGAAAGATAAGACATTCTTCTTTCATAAAATGGATAGCGGTAATCCAGAAAGAAGTGTTCATTGGACGATTGTAACCTATGATTTTGATGGATCAGCAATACATGAAGAAACAAGTCCAGAAATTCTTGTAGCAAAGCATTTCTTAATCAAGCCGACAGGATGCAATAAAATATGGCATATAGACGAGAATATGAATAACAACTATTACAAAAATCTGATTTATGTATCTGCGGAAGAGTATGAGTTGTTACGAAAGCACGTTAAAACAATTGCGGAGCTTGGAAGAGAGCAGGAATATTATGATTACAATACTGTAAAAGGCAATCCAGCTTATTCTATATGGGCTGGTATTTATGCAAGGTGTTATGGTGGTAGTTCATTATTGGTGAATCAATGCTACGATGATGCTTATATGTGTGACGAGTGGAAGAATAGCAGAGATGCTTTTGCTGAATGGTATTCTGCTAATTACTATGAGTGTGGCGGTGAACGCATGGCAGTTGATAAGGACTTATTATGTCGAGGTAATAAAGAGTATGCACCAGATAAGTGTTGCATATTACCTGAGACTATAAATTCTGCCTTGGCAAGTGCTACAAAGAGAAGAAGCCGTTATAAATCAGCAAAGGTTTATGCTATCGGTGTTGATTATGATAAAGCAAGAGATAAATTCTTAGCAAGAATAACACCATTCGGACACGATAAACAAGTTAAGCTGCATTACTGGAATACAGAGGAAGAAGCATTTCAAGAATATAAATTATTCAAGGAATCGGAGATTAGGGTATTAGCATTGAGATATAGAGATAAGATACCAGACAGGCTATTTGATGCATTAATTAAATATGAGGTGCGTCCTTATAGTCCGTATGAGAGTTAGAGTGGTATAAGGGATATCGGGTTATGCATGATAGATTGGAAAGTGGAGATTACGGAGTAGTGGAGTTCGTAGGCATAGCTGGTGATATAATTCACATTAACCAAATAACAGAATAATGTGGTTGACTTAATATTATCTACAATATATATTGTATTTTAAGATGAAAAATCTATTAAAATCTAAAGAAAATGCTGGAAAATGTCGAAAAATATGGTACAATAAGGACAAGCTATTTAGGAAAGGTTGAAGAATTGCTTGCATAGTATACACTAAGATGATATAATTATAAGCGTTATTAAGTAAGGTAGCCTAAGAAACAGGTGGATGCATTGTGACGTCCGTAAGTCCTGTGGAGGCAGTACGATTAGGTTGTCTTGTGTAACGCAAGGCTTTTTTTATAGAATTTTACTACAAATAATTGAGATAAATGCAAAGAGACAAATAAAGATGGAATTTATAAAAGAGCATTTAGGTTTTATTTTAACGATAGTTATTACATATGTGTTAGGCATTAGTTTGATAATAGTACAGTATATTGCATTAGGTGATGGTAATGATTTTATGAAAGTACTTTTGGATTCATTAATTCCTACAACTATAACATATGTATTAGGATGTGTGTTGGTAAATATCTCAGAATTGTTAAGAGATAAATCCAATAATTATGTGTTTAATATTTTTACATGCATATTTGTAATGATTTATGCCATAATATTTTGTATGTATGTGATGACAGGTATTTCGACAATATGGATAATATTAGAAGCTTTTTTAACTGCTATTTTGCTTTGGTTAAATATAATGTGTTACAAAGAAAAATATAAGCATAGAAATCATAGTCTGACATAGTTCATGATAAAAGGAGAAAAAGAGATGAATGGAATTTTAGCAGCAATATGTTTCTTGTCAGCATTAGTTATTTTTGTGATTGTGGTAATGTATTTTACACTGAAAAGAAGTAGTAGTACTGTACATGCAAGTAAATATATTTTAAATAAGTTTGAACCAGATAATACTGCACCCAAACTTACAGAAATGATAGAATTTCATAAAAATAATCATAAATTGAGTAAGTATAATGTTGAATGAGAGATATAATATATGGAAAGTGAAAGTAATTTTAGATATATATGGACAGAGTGGATAGTTCCATTAGTAAATGATATATATATTCAATCTGACCCTCAATTTAGAGAATATTGTAATGTTCGTATTCGTGACTTGGATAGAATATGTGGTGATGCAGAAAAATACTATCAACGTAAAAGAGAAGAAGTAAAAAGGACTTTTTATGGTGAATATCATAGAGGTGATTCTGAAATAGAACATCGTATGGATTTTCATAAAATTAGTGCGATAATTTGCAGAACACTTATAGAATATAAAGTATACGATTTTGATGAGAATCTTTGTCGAGAATATGTAGATAAGAATGTAGACCCATATAATACAGATTGGGTTGTAAGGAATGCATTAATAAATTTTAGACTAGCGTTTTATAGTAGCGTAATGTTTATGTTTCATGCTATGCAGTTTGAATATTATAAAGAAAATATGAAATTATTTGAATTGCTTGATAAAAAGGGAAAATTAAATTTATATGAGACCCATATATCCAGTGGTGGTAAAGTAAAGGAATCTTTTGAAAATTGTATTATTCTTGATTTGGCAAAAAGAGATATTGGGAATCATTCTTTTGATTATTTTATGTACGCAATAATTATGTATCAACTTGAGGAACATAATAGAGATTTATTGCTCAATGGTGGTTGATTATTATATCATAGGCATATTGGATATTAAATTATCTGATATGCCCTATTTTTTACGATTTTTAGGGTATATAACATTATGTTAGGTACTTAATTTTGCTGTGGTTTAACATACCCCCACTCTTATACATTATCGTATATCATATCGTCAGTTAATATTGTAAGAGACATAATCCCATAAAATAGGGCATTGTGAATATATATGATAGAGATAAGTATGTGTAATGAAGCGATATTTATAAGATAAGTGTGTATCGTGATATGTTATCAGAATCATTGGATATGCGAGTATGAAAGTCATTTTATTGAATTATGTGTAAAATGCGGTTTTTGCTAGGTAAATAGTGGCATTTTTGAGGATTTATAGGAATAAAATGTTATCGTGTATAAATATATAGTTTGATAATCAAACTAATATATATATTTTATATCTGCTGTCATATTTAATGGTTGGTCTGAATCAGAGGGAATGTATCTAAAATCTATATCAAAAATAAAAGGACTACTATTCAGCAGTCCCATTATTATCTACTTTATTCAAATAATCTTTTAATACCATATTTATATACTGACTGAATGACCTATCATCACTCTCTGCCAGTTGCTTAATTCTTTCAATTACATCTTCATCAAGGGTGATACTTACTTTATTTTTTAATGGCTTCATTCAATCACCTACCTTAGTAATTAATATACCACCATATACTACTTATTATTGAAAAGTAGGATAAAGAGTGATAAAGTAGTATTAACATATATCACGTGTTTACTAAAGAAAGAGAGGTTATGATTATGAAAAAGAAAGCATTTATTTGTCCTATAATTTTAGGAATAATATTAATAGTAATAGGAGTATGTATACGAATACCAGGTGGGGTATTAACTACATATAAGACATTAGATGGTGAGACAGCGGAATCAGGTGTATTTGACACAAAATTTAGTTCTATAGATGAATATGTTGGTGGAGATGCGTACAATTATGAAATAGGCGCATCACTTGTGGCAGGAAAAATGGCTGGAGCAATAGTTTCAAAAACCATATTTGTAGTTAGTGGGGCAATATGTGTATGTTTTGGCATAACTATGAATATTTTACTGAAAAATAAAAATATTAAAGATATTCAAAATACTAATGTTGCAAGTAGTTTAAATGATAACGTAGATTCAGAATTGCCACCATTATAAAGTTGGGAGAAGGATGATATATGGGATATAAAAGAATATCGGATGTATACACTGATTTTGAATTTGTTGGGTGTGATGTACAACTTGAAAAAGGTGCATTATTGTTAGATGAAACTACAGGTAATGTTATAGCACAATTAAAATTTTGTAATTATTCTGAACATATTTTAGAATCATTATATATATCAATAGAACAGTATGATGATACTTATGTTTTATTGGATGAAGGTAGGCAAGTTGAATTTGCATATCTTGATTTGAATTTAGGTAAAAATGCTTCTTTTGGTGACAATAAAGCTATTGTTATGAACAATAAAAAAACAAGAAGAATAAAAGTTCATATTAGTAAATATAAATTGGACAGTAAAATAGTATATATTGAAAAAGAAGAAATTGTACAGTATGGTAGATATTTAGTTGATTTAACAGAACTTCCAGTTGATAAAATTCAATATTTGGAAAATGAGATACCTGATATAAAAACTGAATATTGTAAAGAATATTATCCACTAGATTTGGAAAAAAATTGGTTTTGTTCATGTGGTAAATTTAACATAGATAATGATAAATGTATTAAATGTGGTTTGGATAGGCAAATACAGTTTGAAGTAATAACGGATGAAAATATAAATAATGCTTATGAAAAACACTTAGATGAATTAATAGAATCAAGGAATATAGCCAAAAAGAAAAAACAAAAATATCTAATTAATACAGTTGCTGTAATTACTGCTATTTTATGTGTAATAACTATAGCCGTATCTTTAATATTATTTGTTATTCCAAAATCAAAGATATCTAAGGCAGAAAAAATAGATGAAAAACAGTATCAAGAGGCATTAGATATATATAAAGACTTAGAAACATTTTATGGAAAATTAGATAATTTTGCTATATTCTCTAACAAAGAAAATGATATGAAATATAAACAAGCTGAATTGTTGCTTAATATAAGAAAATATGATGATGCTAAAAAGATATTTGAAGATATAAAAGATTATAAAGATAGTAATGATAAGATAGAAGAGGTTAATTATCACATAAAACATACAGAACAAGAAAAAGTTACATTAAATATGGGATGTTCATTATCATCTGATTATATTTATACATTGGCGAGAACGGTGTCTAAAAAAGTAGAAGCGACAATATCAATTGATTATTCGTATGATGTTCCTAATTATGATGAGGTAAGAGTGGAATTTTCAATACCAGATTGGCAGGGACTAGCTTGGGGAGGCTGGAAGGATACTCGCTTTCGATATGTAGGTAAATATTCTGATATTAAAGATGGTACTATAACAGGACATGGAAAATTATACGAAAATATCAATGCATATATATCAGGCAACGAAGTGAAAACAACAAATAAATATAATATTGTATATAGTGGCGGTTTTAAGAATGGTAAATTTGATGGTAGTGGTATTATATATTATGAAAATTATTTAAACACTAAATGTATAACTGCTTCGTTTGAAGATGGTAATGTTAAAGGAGATTATATAAGATATTATTCAAATGGGGAAAAGAATGATTCAGGTACAGTATATAGTGATGGTAAGGTTGTAAGTTCTAAATTTGGTGATGAGGATTATTCAAGCAAAACAATGAATGCACTGTTATTTGTTAATTGGGAATAAAATATCATAATATTATTTTTTATAAAGAACTTGAATTTTTATAAAATTGCAGAACTTGAGTTAAAAAGATATCGTAAAAAATTAACTCAGTGCATAGAATAACCAACTATATGACAATACAAAATATACATGCTGCGTTTTCGTTTTTGATACCCCCGACATAGTTCGAAGGCTTGCAAGTTCAATATTTCATGTGGATAGAAGTACTATAGTCATATATAGAATAAATAATATTTTTATAAATGTATATTATCCCCTGGGGCATTACAGACAATAAGAACACATAAAAATAAAGAGTGTAACCATATAAACAGCTACACTCTTTTATAATATAATCTATTCTGTTATGTGCTTATATGTAATTGCTTTTATCCAACTATAAGCCTTTTAACAAGCTTATAAGGGTATTGGAGGGCATTTTCTATATATTCCTTTACACGCTCTGAAATCTCATTTATATTGTATTCTGATAAAACATACTCCCATCCGTAACCATAATCACATAATAATTGATATTCAAACATAATATATATACCTCTGCTTTCTTTAGATTTTTATATTCTGGGTGTAGGCTTGTTATTGTCTACACCCATTTTTTACGCTTCTTTAATTCTTTTTATTGCTTCTGTCTGTACTTCTGTACTGCCATAATAACTTCTTATATCGTCCATTGATAAAGCTTTCTTGCCCTTCTTTCTAAATGCTTCACTATGCCAATACCATTGTTTTTTCTTTGAAGCATATTTTAATCCGTATTGTTTTAACTCTTCTTTATGTGGGTATGTGTTACCAGATACCCATATCCAAGAGCCACATACCTCTATTGTTATATCTGATAAATGTATTATATTTTGTAGTACTTCTCTTAACTTCTCATCCTCTTCAAAGTTATATTTCATATCATCATATGATGTTTTATTTTTTGTTTGCTCTGCGTTGCTTTCGTGCTTATCTTTTAATAATCTGAATAACTTATCATATTCAGCATTTATATCTTGTGTTGCTTCTGTAGAGCCTTGTGGGTTGTCTGGATGATACTTCTTTAATAGCTCTTTGTATTGCTTTCTTAATTCTTCAAGTGTGTTTGCATCTTTAAAATATGTCATATTATATAACCTCCTTAAAACTAATGTCTTATTGATTTGTTGATTATATTATAATATGGGTACATATAATTGTCAATAAATATGTACCCATAAAATTATACAAAAATAAGGGTACATATTTGGGTATTTTGCCTATTGATTATGTACCCATATAATGATAATATGTACCCATACCAAAGAGGTAATAACAAATATCAATATTTTAGGAGGTACAAGATTATGTGCAGTATCAAAAACAAAACAGAGTTAGAAAAGAAGATTGAAGAAATAAGAAAGTATAAGGCTATGGCAGAAGAAGCAAGTAACATTCAGAAGTCACTTGAAGCAGAAGTTATAAGTTGGATGACAGAAAATAACTTAACAGAAGAGTTTACAGATTCAAGCAAAATCAGCTACAAAGAGCAAGAAAGAAGAACTTTAGACAAGAAGAGATTAACTGAAGACTTGGGCGACTTATCAGAATATGAAAAGGTTACAAGCTACAAAGTTTTACGCATTAAATAATTAACAATTACATCAAGAGCAAGGGTGGAGCAATCCACCCGATACCCTAAAGAATAGGAGTGATTGATAATGAAAAAATACATGACTTATGAAGAACCATTACAAGGAAGAATTTTTACAGAAAAGCAGATGTACGAAGTATATAGAGATATGGCAGACAAAAAAGAATATCCAGATTTTGAATGTTGGTTTACAGACATGTTAAAAAGCGGAGTATTTGAGGAGGTGCAGGCATGAAAACACAGACAATTCAATTTGCAACAGTTACCAAAAACGGAGTAGTCCAGAAAGTTGGTAAAAGTACCATACTACAGCCAAAAACCAACTTTAAAGGCGGTTCTATTAAATGGTACGAGGATAAGAAGAAAGCAGATAAGTAACCACAATGAGGCAAGCGGTCAAGCCGTGGTATTCAATTACAACTTGCCTATCGGCAGTAATGCCATATAACAATAAATCAATATTTTAAGAAAGAAGAGGTGCTGATTATGGTAATACGTTACGCAAGTTACACAAAAAGACAGTTAACAGAACAGGAGAAAAAGTTCGCAGAGGAACATCACAACTTAATGTATAGGTATATGAGAATACATGAGTTAGATTTTGAGGAATGGTACGACATTCTTATAATACCTTATTTACAGGCTGTTAAGAAGTATCACGAATATGAGAGGTTACAGCAGTACAAATTTGAACAGATATTTTTTAGAACTCTTGACAATGCAAGAAGCAATTATTGGAGAGATATGAACAGACAGAAAAGATGTCCTGAAGGTGGTGTATGGAGTTTGGATGCTATGTCATCTGAGAGTTGCAGGAATGGTGAGGAAGATGATAAGGATTCTTTTAGTTGGGTAAAGGGAGTATCACCACAAGACTATCTGGAAGAAAGAGCAATAGATAATGTTATTATACAAAATCTGTTGGAAGAATTGGAGCAGTACAAAGCGAAAGAAGTTGTAAATATGCTATTAGATGGAAAAAGCGGAGTGGAAATAAGGAAGAGATTGGAAATATCATCCAGTACATATTATAAGCTCATAGCAGAAATAAAGAGAGTTTTATTACAGAATGTCTAATCACTTAATAAATGGAAGGTTGTCAGCAGTTGGCAATCTTCCAGTATAAAAAGGAGCGTTTATATTATGGAAAGAATGTCAGATATAGAACGGAAATTCGCAGAGGAAAATCATAATCTTGTATACAGCTTTCTACATAGTAATAAGTATAACATAGAGGATTTTTATAGTATTGCTGTTATGGGATATTTAAAGGCAGTTCAAGCATATATAAAGGATGGAAATATTAAGGGAAATTACAGCTTTAGTTGTATTGCCTGGCTATATATGAAATCGGAAATAAAAGACTATTTCAAAGCGGAAAGCAGACAGAAACGAACAACAGAAAATATTATAAGTCTGGATGCAGTAGCAGATGAAGACGGAAAACAATTTGAAATAATAGGCATTGGAACGATAGAACAGGATCAGATTGATGATGAATTTATAACGGAAATATTTATGAATCTGTCAGATGTTCAAAAGGCTATATTACAAATGAGAATAGCAGGATATAGCAATACAGATATATGCAGAATAAAGAAGATAGCCTCATCATCATTCTATGCGGAAATGAAAAAGATTAAGAAAGTAGCAAAAAATATATTGAATTAAGGGAATCGGAGGAAATACATATGTTTAATTTTAGAATAATTACAACAGCAGATGGAAATCAGATTATAGACAGAAAGCTTAAGACACCTTATGAATCATTAGATATATTCCAGTTTATGGAATACTTAGAGGCAGAAGAGAGTATGGAGCATATGGATATAATGGAAAATAAAGCAAGACAGATGGCAGAACGTAAAAGAAAGCTTGCAAGGAATCCGCTGTATAAATTGGCTTGTGTATTAGGATTATTTTAAAGGAAGGATGAAAAATAAGATATGAGGGTAGCTTGCAATATAGCTATCCTCTGGAAAGATAAAAAGGTATAGATATGGCAATAATAATAACAAACGTAAAATTATATATGTATCTGAATGAGTACGGAAAACATAGAAAAACAGATGATATAACATATAATTGAAATAGTATATTATTACATTAGATTGAAAAAAATAAGAAACTGTTATATACTCAATACAAAGAAGTATATAGATACGGAGGGTTATATGATGGCTTCTGCTACAGATAAACAGAAAGATAGTTTGAAAGAATATATGAAGAAAATAAAAGATATAAAATTAAGAGTACCAGAAGAATATTTACAGCCGATTAAAGACCATGCAAAATCTAAGGGAATGAGTGTAAATCAATTAATAATCTCTTTACTTGAGAAGGATATGGGAATGGATATATTGACAGTAAGAGAGCAGAATAAGCAAAACAAGGAAAATGAAAATTCATAAACTCTAAAAATAGGTAATTAGCGTTATAAGAATGTTTTCATATAATCATTTGAAGGAGATATGACCTATGACAGCATTAAGAAGAGAAGCTATTGAATTATTAGAGCAAGTGCCAGAAGAGAAGCTTGTATATGTTATTCAGATTTTAAGAGCTGTTAATGGCTTAATAGGTGTACCAGAAAAACAATGTACAAAGAAGGTTGATTTAGAACAGTTTGTTATGTCTGCGACAGAGCGTGGAAAAATGTAGATGAATATATGAGAGAAATGCGTGAGAATGACAGATTATAAAAATGTATCTGCTGCTGATAAGTGATGAACTGAAATATATAGAAATAAAAAGGACACTTGATTTCTCAAATGCCCTAGTGTATAATCTACTTAGAAAGTGAATCGGATGTGTTATCCGATTGCCCTCAGTTGAATCTCTGAAATAGCATCTAACTTTAGGCGGTTGGGATGCTATTTTTAATATATAGGATAAAAATAGAGATTTGATTATTAATATTTTACATATATGAGGAGAGTGGATGAACAAAAAAGAAGAGTTGTTAAAGGTTGGAGAATATAATTCAAAATTTAATGATATATTAGGAATTAATATACAAAAATTAGAAATATATAGATCAAAAGGTCTTCCGTCACATATAGTAAAAAGAAAACATTATAAATGCTTAAAGTATATTGATTATATACCTGATATTATTTCTGAACCAGATTATATAGGGGTTAATCCCAATGAGCAGGGAACGAGTATAGAACTTATAAAAAGATATGCTGATAATGTTATGATAGGAATTAAGTTAGATACGGAGGGAGAGTATCTTTATGTTTCAACTATGATAGATATACAGGAATCGAAGATTGAAAGACGTCTATATAGTGGTAGAATTAAAGAAATTTCCGTTGACAATAATAATGAATAATGGTATATTATTAATGAGAAAAGAATAATATAGTAATGAACATAATTATTTTGAGGTCGGAAATGGTTCCCGACACACTCTGAAAGGAGTACCTGAGATGATGGATACACCGCCCATCCAAGATAATTATGCTTTTATTATAAGCACCAACAGAGTAAAATCTGAAGGTGCTTATTTTTATTTCTACTGTCTGTTATGTATATTATTAATAGCCTTTTCAAGCTCTATAGTCTGCCATTTACTATGTGTAATTTGCTGCTTAAGTTCATTTAAGCGTTTATTGGTGTATTTATCCATCCAGTTTATAATACAAGCTGGCATATATTTTTCTGGTATCTTTAGGAATAAATTAAATCCAGTTTCTTCTATATTATAGTGTATCTTATGTAACATATCTTTGAAGCGGTTCGGCTTCTTAATCTGAATATAAATATATTTCACCTCTTTCATAAAATTATTGGAGTAATTAAATACGAATGTCCTATATATAAAGTGTAAGGGAATTCTATTAAAAAGACAATGGATTTTTATAATATGACCTTATATGAAAACAAATGCTTTCGTGGAATGTAAATATCATATGGATTTACATAATTATGATAATGAAAAACATACATGAAAGTAGTTATGGATTTTGTGGAGGATTTATGGAAAACAAAATATTTGCCTATATGAGAATATCCACTAATCATAAGACACAGAAAGTTGATAGACAGCAACAAACAATCATAGAGTATTCTGTAAATAATGAATTCAAAGTTGATAAGTTCTTTTCGGATATTATTACCGGTGGAACTAAGGCAGAGAACAGACCAGGCTTTCTTGATATGAAAAATCAATTAAGAAGTGGTGATACAGTAATAGTATCTGATATAGACAGACTTGGTAGAAATGCGGATGATGTTATTGTTGAGATTAAAGACTTACAATCAAAAGGGATTAGAGTTGTAGCTTTAGATATTCCATTTCTTAACGATTGGCAGAAGATGAATGATGATAGTCTGTCAAAGATGATTATTGATATTTTCGTGACCTTAAAGGCACATATAGCACAACAGGAAAAAGAAAAGATACATGACAGAGTAATACAGGGCTTGAATACCGCTAAGAAAAAGGGCAAGAAGTTAGGCAGACCACAAACAGGCGTACCAAAAGACTTTATAAAAGAATATAAGAAATTCCAGTCTGGTGAGTATGGAAATATGTCTGTGGTTCAGTTTGCAAGGTTACAGGGTATTGCAGTAAGTACATTTTATAAATATGTAGGTTTACTTAAAGAATCATAGAAAAGACAAGGTGTAAAATGGTGAAAATATATGACGGATAAGCAATATGCAGTATATATGTTTTTAATAAAATATATTAAAGAAAATGGATATCCACCAACCTTAGAAGAGATAGCTGATGGAGTAGGTGTAAAAGCAAAGTCAACTATCAGTATAAGATTGATGGAGTTGCAGGAAGATTGATGGATTGAGGTTAAAATATCATCACCAAGAGCAATTAAAGTTGTAGGATATAAGTTTGTAGAAGGATAAGGAGAGAAGCTATGATAAAAGATGATATGCAGCAGACATTTAATACAGGTGTACAGCTTGGTATAAGTATGCTTGAAAGAAAGATAGTATATGCTAGTGAACATAATAAACCAGTAGAGATAGATGGTAAGGTATACTGGATTGAAAGTGATATCCAGCATCTTAGAAAAATTATGGATAGAGTAGAGGTGTAATGAATATGAATGTTATAGATGCAAGAGACATTTTTAAGGAAAAGAAAATTAGGCAGAAAGATATTGAAGATAAGCAAAGTATAATGAATATAGAAAATGCTACAATAAAAATGATACGCTTATATTTGCAGAATGAGGATTTTACAGAACATCAGATAGAAATAGTGGTGGACTTATATAGATTATTTACTATGAAGTAGCATATTTTATAAGATTATGTTATATTAATACAGTATCAACAGAAGTAATTCTGATTTGATATAGAGGAAAACCTCTTAAAAAAATATTGATTTGTTGTTGAAGGGCGGTACTGTTTAGGCAGTATCGTCTTTCTTCGTATATTGGGTTCGTTGTTTAGTTCGGTTAGAATATTTATGTTTTCAATGGTACAGATGGAATTGTAGAGTATTCTGGTAAGATTTCTAAATAATGTCGTTATTATTTTAAAATTACTGTAAAATATTGTGCTTTTATATGATGAATATAGGAAAAATGACGTTTGTTCGGTGATTTGAAAAAAGTGTGTGTCGTGTGAATGAAAGATATAATATATTCAATATTCGTCAACGTGGTATTGGCAATCCTAATCCTGTAAAACTTGGCAGATGTATTAAGGAACTTGAAAGGATTTATGGAGTTAGAGAAGGATCTGCTGGCAAATCCGAGCCGAAACTTTCGGATGGGAATATATTTAATCAGTCAGATATTGCAGAAATGATTGGAATTTCAGTAGATACTCTTAATAACTATAAAAAACTTAGTCATTAGGTTACTAATAACCTTGACAAATAATAATCCCACTTTATAATATAAAGTTATAAATAACCTAGTATTAAGGAGAAATACCACTATGAATTTTAGAGAAGAAATTCAAAACATATTAAAATCAACAGAGAGAATGACACCCATAGAATCTAATAAAACAATATTTGCAATAGCTACAATCGGGTTATTAATTGGAAAGGAAAATCTGTTAGAAGTTGCACATTATGCATTTATGGATTTGGAAGAGTTTTCAAGTAGGATATATTCATATATAGATGATATACAAGAAAGAAATATACTAAGTATTGCATTATCGTTTCTTCCAAAAGAATTGGAAACATTTATTCTTGTAAATATAATAGAAATTATTGCAAAATTTGATTTGAAACATATTATATTGGATTTAAGCATATATTCTGATTTATCAGTTCGATACGAAGTATTCCCAGTATCATCTATAGAATGGATAAATATACTTGTATCTGAAATATTTAAAATACATGGTGGAGAGAGCATTTATAATTGTGATTGTGGAACGGGTGATTTTATATTACATATGTTTAATAATAATCATATAGAAAAAGCAATAGGAATGGTTATTTCCAAGCAAGATTATTATGTAGCTTTAATAAGAAAATATTTTTTAAATCAAGAATTGGAAATTGTAAATGCAAATACATTTTTTACACCTAAATTAAAAGATAAGGTTGATATGGTATATTGTTCGTATCCACTAATACTTAAATATAAAAAAGAAGAAATCATTCAAATGCTAGGAAGTTGGGATTTTTACTTTGATTTTAATAAAAGGTATTCTGCTAATTTATTATGGATCATAAATGCTTTACAGTCTATAAAGGATGATGGAATAGTAATAGCATTTGTGGCTGATGGTGTATTGTTCAATGGAATAGATGAAGAAGTTAGAAGATATTTAATATCAAATAATTTTATAGATACAATAATTTCTTTGCCAACAGGGATATTACCTTCATCTGGTGTAAAGACATCTCTTATCATTTTAAAAAAGAATAGAGATAATAAAAGTGTTAAGATGATAGATGCATCTGGAATATATACAGAGAAAAGAAGACATATATATTTCTCACAAGAAAATATTGCACAAATAATAGGTTTATATACAAATAACGTAAATACAGATCTTGTTATGGATATACCAATATCAGAAATACTGGCAAATGATTCTTATCTTGGAATGAATAGATATTTATCAGAGTCAATAGAAAATGCGGTTAAATTAGAAAATGTAACAGATACAATATTTAGAGGCTATCAGCTTAGTGCAAGTGAATTAGATAGACTTTCACTTAATGAGGGTGAAGAGTCAATTTATAGAATTATAAATATATCTGATATTCAAGCGGAAGGTTTTGTGTCTGATGATTTAAGACAAATAAGATATGATAAAACTAAGAAGTTTGATAAATTCTTAGTTGAGGATGGAGATATTATCATTACAGCAAAGAATAGTACAATTAAGTCTGCTATATATAGAAGTAATGGAAATTATAAGGATATATTAAGCGGAAATCTAATTGCTATTCGTGTTGATAAGAATAAAATAGATCCATATTATTTGAAAGCATTTATTGATAGTGAAGTAGGAGCGTTGGCATTAAAAAGTATTCAGACAGGCACAAGTATCATTACAATTACTGTTAATGGGTTAAAAGAAATGAAAATATCTTTATTGCCGATAGAAGAACAAAAAACAATAGGATATGAGTATAAAGTAAATTTAGAGAAAATGATTGATTTAATGAAACAATATAAACTCGCTGCTATGCGATCAACTCATATATATAATGAAGTTAAATCGGAATAAGCTAGGTTTCTAATAACTTTTTAAATAAAGATATTGACAACCTAAATACAAAGTGATAATATAAAACATGTAAAAGGAAGAAAATGTATTTGCATTGAATTTTTTCAAAAATATACATTCATAAAGAAAAAAGGAAGTAACTATTTGGAGATAGCTACTTCCTGAAAATCTTCATAAAGAGTATTGGTGTACTCAATATGATATGTAATTGGTACAGACTTTAACATCTGCCCTATGTAATTTAGCAGTTCATATTATAGCAGATGATATTAAGAAATTCAACTATCATTTTTAAAGTCGCTGGGTATTTTCACCCAATAATTCCAATTATAAAAAAGTAACAAAAACAATGGAGTATTCGAGCAGCCGTGTCCTATATAATAGAACAAAAGTTCGACAATAGGAGAGTGATGAAAAGATAAGTCACAGAACTGAATATGAAAAGAGGTACATCATGGTTGATATTGATAAGCTTCAGTTATTAATGCTGTCAATTATGCAGAGTATGAGAGCTACTGCACCTGGTACTGGCTTAACCTTAAAGGAACTTACAGAAGAGGTTAATAAGTCTAATGACAGGAAATATTCACAAATAACAATCTCACGTAAGATATGGGCTATGCGTGATATAGGATATGTAGCAACTCAGATGAAAACTAATAAAGCTGATATGTATTACATAACTGCAAATGGTAAGAAAATATTGGAGGTACTTTTAAGTGATGAAGAATGATGAATTAAAGAATAGTATTAGATTTTTAGGAATCGGACAAGCGGGAGCAAATGTTACTCAGATGCTTGAAAAGAAGGGATATAAGACATATTACATAAACCTTGCAAAGCAGGATTTAGACCTTATAAGTAGTTCTAATAAGTATCATATACCTAATGGTGAGGGAGCTTCTAAGAATAGGAAGAAAGCTAAGAAGGTTCTTTCAGAATCTATAGAAGAAGTTCTTGGTGTGATAGATGAACAGATACCAGAGAAATATATATTTGTAGTGTACTCACTTGGTGGTGGTACAGGCGCAGGTTTAGGGACATTTTTATCATCTGTAATAGCTGAAAATCCAGATAAGATAGTATGTCTTGTTGTAATACTTCCTAGTATGAATGAATCACTACAAGCAAGAATAAATGCTTATGAAGCATTAACAGAGATTGTGGAAGTAAAGAATAGTTTGGGTTCAATCTTCATATTAGATAACAACCAGAGAGAAGATAAGTTATCTATTAATAGAAGCTTTGCTAATTTATTCGATTCATTTATAAATGTAGCAAATTACTCATCTATAAGAGGTGTTATTGATATAGCAGAACAGAAGACATTATTAGAAACATCTGGTGTGGCTGCTATACATAGAATAACACAAGGCGGTAAGGATGAATTAGTTTCTTCTATTAATAATGGTATATATCCCAAGCTGGAAGGTAATAAGAAGGTTAAATATATTGGATTGTCACAATCGGACAGTAAGGAAGTCATATCGGTAGATGATCTGACAGATATTGTTGGAGAAGGCATAGATACATTTACCGGATATGGCAATACAGAAGAAACGGTATTGTACTTAGCTGGATTGTCAATGCCAAAGACATATATAGAAAACTTGCAGAATTCTATTAAGGCAGAACAGGAACGTGTAAAAAAGCTTCTTGAAGATGATGACCTTAAAATGGATAAGAATATTAACTTTATATTAGTAAGTAATAATGTTAAAGAGAAGCAGGACGATAAGCCTCAAATGTCTATGAGAGATAGATTACTTGCAGGTATTAATAAATAAGTAGGTATACAACATAGGGAATATATATAGGTGGAGTGATTACCATTCCACTTATATATAAGGAAGGAACAGGTTTAATAATATGGAACTTAAAGAGTTAGGTCAGTTATTAAAAGAACATAGTGAGAGTAATAAAGGCTTTCAGATACATCTTAATAGCGGAAACATTGATACTCTTTGCGGTAAGAGTATAGATGTAGAATTTAGTGATTTATACTTCACTAACTGCAAGATGTTAAGAGACAAGCATACATTAGTATTTTGTAATGATGATAAGCAGCCAGTAGGCTTTGATGATGAAATAAATCAGCCACTATATCCTATGGAAATGAATAGTAATATGTTCATAAATGTTATGAAAATAACAGCTATTGAGGATGTTGTTAATAAAGAAGATTGGTTTACACTTCCTTCATCAAGAGTTGTCAATCTTTATATGTCATATGTAAACATAATAACAATAGGATTTATAGAATAAGAGGTCTTACTATGGCAAAGAAATTTTTAAAGTTAGATGGTGACAAGCTGTCACAGGTCTTAGAGTTTAAAGATGGACAACGTATTGAAGTGCCATTGAATAAAAATGGTAGCATTCATTGGTACAAAGATAAGATGAAACAAAATGCTAAAAAGTAGAAATTAAAAAGAGAATAATATAAATGAGGTCAGTCAGTTAGATTGATAAAGAGAATTACAAGTGATTGCTTATCTCTACCTTTAATAAACAAGGAGGATTATATATGTATAAGTTTTTAAGAATTTATGATGTAAAAACAAAAGGTAATGAGGTATTAGCTGCTGGATATGAAGTGTTAAGTGAATTTGAAGAGTTTAATTATGATGAATTAATGGAACAACAACTTATAAATATATGTAAGAGTAAGAATATGCCTGATATTAATGCAGGTTGTATGTATTCGGTCGTTAAGTATGAAAATAATATTCCAGTAGCAGATGAAGCACAGCTTTTCTATCACACAGATAATAATAGTGAATCTTTCTTAGATATAGCAGAGTGGGATGCAAGAATTATTACAGGTGTAGCATTAGGATGCGATTTATCAATAAGTAAAAATTCTACATTAAATAATAATGTACATAATGATAAATTGGAAAATAGCTATGAAGAATATAGAAAACTATGTGATGAATATTCACAGAAAGTAAAATATCCTGAATATGGTGAATGGTGCAAGGAAAGTATTTTTAAAATCATTAAGGAGCATGGTATAAGCGACGATGAAGAATATCTTATAACAAAGGCATTCAACCCGAATAGTGATTTATACGAGTGCTTAGATGGTAATGATCCAGAATATGTTTTAAGTAGGATTAACTCTAAGCCACAATATAGAGAAAGTCTATTTAATACTATATATGATGGATTTTATGATGTTTATACAGATAAGTATGAGGCTATGAATAAAGAACTAGCTAATATGGAATATGAATGTTATACAGGTAAAGATATTCTTGCTGAACTTATAGGAAAAAATGACAATTCTAATATTGATTTATTCTATAAAGCACTTGAAGAAATTGGTGTAAATGGATTTAAAGAATTTATTATGCAATTAGTATAGAAATAGCAGTAAATAAGTTCTATTTTTACGGATCATATGAAAAAGGCTTTAAATAAGGCATAACAAAATACAATTAATCATAACAGAGAATAGTATTAATAGATGGAAGTCCTGACAGACATAAGTTCCTGTCACATCAAAAACATAGAGGTGTACGGCGAAATGTTGTATACCCAATAAATAAAATTTTGGAGGACATTAAGATGAATGTAATTGGAAGTAAAAAGTTGTATCAATTAATTATGAAAGGAATAATTGAGGTTGTGTCAGTAACCAATAAATATCATAGTAATACAGATTTGATAGATGATATTAGTGTAGATAAATTTATAAAAGATTTAGAGACAGTATCAAAGGCAGGAATGTTTGACATAATTAGATGGGAATATAATGTATCAGGTGCAGGAATCGTGAGAATGACAGCTGATTTACAGGATAGATATCTTGGTGAATATATAGAGTTTTTAGGAAAGGTGTCAGATAACATATCATTAAAAAATTTTCTGATTGAATTAGAAGCATTTGGTATAAGAATTTAAAATGAGACACAATGCTTTATAAAATTTAGGAGGAATTAGTATTGCAGAGAACAACTGACAATAAACCAATATACAACTATGACTTAGAACAGTGCAATAGACTATTTAAGAAGGGTATAGTCCCTATAGGAGTAGGAACTAATAATAATTCAGGTAGTGTATTTGTAGTATTCAGGGCAAACAGGAAGTACTTTGATACAATAAAGTTATTAGAGTATGAGGATACACAAAGTATTGAGAAAAACCGTATCTGAAAATACGACATTTTGGTGACATTTACACTATAGTGTAACACTGAAAATACGACATAAAAATGTCGTAACTTAGAGTCATATAAGTAATATAAAATAAATTAAGTAATATAAAAGATAATTAACGTACTGCAAAGCAGTACTCTGTAATTAATTTTTTTATTGTTTAATGATTGATTATTTAATATTGTATTTTAATGTTAAAGGAGAAAATATTTGGAGATTTATTTAAACAACGATATTATAGATGATATGCAAATATCAGATGAAGAATTATGTGTATACATTGCTTTAAAATCCATTTATCAATCAAGTAGGAATAAGCAGTATATTACATACAATATGATATTATATGAATTAGTTGGAAATTTTAGCTTTAAGCGTTCTCTTTATAAAAAAGTCAAGTCTGCTTTTGAATCCCTTGTTAATAAAAACTTAATATTGATTGATAATAAAGTTTCTGCTAGTGAATTTATAGTTAATCTCAGTGGCTTATATTTTACTTCGGATTTTACTACTGGCAAAGGTAAGTATTATACGATTGTATATAGTGATGAAGTTCAAGCTATTTTAAATCTTGATAATAAGATAGATAAATTAAAGTTGCTTAGATATTTTGTTGTATGTATGAGAACTATTAATAAGACAAAAGGCATATATAAAGACACATTTACCGCAAAAATAGATTATGTTGGGTTTATGCCACAGGAATATTTATGTCAAAAAAGTAGGATAGATGGGAATACATTATTGAATTATAACAAGATTCTAGTTTCCAATAAGTTACTTTATGTGTACAAGCACACTGAGCTGAAAAGAGATATTAACACAGGACAATTTAAAAGCTTTTCTAATCATTATGGTAGATATGAAGATAAGGAAGATATTATTATTTTTGCCAAGAATTATGAGAAGACATGTGGAATAACTGAAAAGATAGTTCAATCAGAAAAAGCTAATGTTAAGCGTAGCATATCCGCAAAATACAATAATTTACGTTGGCATTTTGATAGATATTCAAAACAATATTCTAATAATGAACTGATTGAAATATATAAGCAGATTCATCATGATAATGAACTTATCAATAAGGAATTAGAAGGTGCAGTTCCAGACTCTGATTATCAAAAGAAACTAATGAAAAAGCTTAGAGATGAAAATATATTTAATGATATTCCTTGTATAGTTGATTATATAGAAAAGAAAAAAAGTATAGCTATTATATCAAGGAATAATGATTATGATGAAAGCATTTGGGGTGAACCTGATGCAATAGGATTATAAAAGGAGAGATAAAATATGAGTGTAATTATGGGAATAAAAACAAATAACGTGATAATTTTAGGAGCAGATAAGCAATTATCAACATATAATAATGAATTTATTTCAGATGATTGTGATAAGATTTTAGTTATTAATAGTAATTTAGCTATGGCATTTGCTGGCAATGCTGCTATTCAAAAGGCTATTGAAATTGATACAGATAAGATAGGGACAAATAAGCAGTTGTTATATGTAGAAGATGCAATAAATATACTTTGTAGTTTGTTTGAAAGATTAAAAATGGTAGAAGCAAAAACAATTTTGTCAACTTCATCTTGTGTGATAATCGGGGGATTGAGTAAAGATAAATCGTTAAAATTATTAGCTTTTTCATATGTGCATGGGAAGTTAAGTTGGTCTGAGGTTAAAGAAGATAAAATACTTTTTCCACCGAATGATGTTTCAATGAAAAAATGTGCAGAAATATTTATAGAAAACTTTTATTTATGTGGAGATAGAATAATAGAAAAGACTGTGCAAGATATTTCAAAGATAAGTAAGGTTGTAAGTGTATGTGGAAATAAATGGATTTATGATAATAGAACACATTTAAGTGAAAAAAGAAATTTTTAATATGAAATGTATATAGTAGAAGGAGAATTATATATATATGAGTAAAGCAATTACAGAGAAAAAATATTATAGAGTAGGTGAGACATTTTCCAATACAGATAAGGATTACAACGGATTATTAGATGTTCCTTTTGGTATTTGGGTTACAACACATAGTTTTGAAGTAATAAGCTCTATGAAATGGGAGAAAGCATATAAGCTATGTATTCCGATTGATGGAAAAATTATTGATGAGAGTGTTAAAAACTGCTGCATTTTTGTTTATTTAGATGAAGCTAATTATGACTATAAAGATGGAAAATTTGTTGAAGTTACATGGGATGAACTTATGAAAGAGTGTACACCTGTAGAAGTAATTGTGTGTGAGTAAAGGAGATTACAATAATGGCAGATAAAGTAATAAAGTTTAATACAAAAGTGATTCATAATGATAATTTATATCTGAAGGTATCAGATGTTGCAAAAGTATTTAATATGAAGGTGGCAGATTTTAAGCAATCACATTCTGATATTATAGAGAAGATACCTGCTTGTGGTGATTGTATTTTAGAAACAGAATTTAATAAGCTATTATCATACGATTCTACAGCTATGGGGAAACAAGGACAGTTAGAGATAACAAAGATAGAATCACTAAGGGCAAAAACTGATTTTGTTATAAGTTTTCAGTCATTAAAGATGCTGCTAGGAAGAAGTATGCTGCAGCAACTAGCAGATATGAAAGGCTGTAAGTCTATTGAAGAATATATAACAACATATGAGTTACCAAAAGAGATGAACGAAGCACTTAAGGAATTTTTACAGAAGCCTAAAAGAAATAGCAGTTATATTAAAATGGTTGATTATACATTCCATAAGACAGATGAGTTTGATATAGAAAAGATAAGATCACTTGGATTAGATGTGCAGGTGCTTACATCTATTAAGGGTGCTAACATCATGGATTTAGATGTATTTGTTGTCGGTAAAGGAATATTCTACCGAATGACGAATTATGATTATGAAGAATGGAACAATTTATATACAGATAGTAATGGAGATTTAATATTGCCATACTGTGACTTCGATTCTAACAGTCCAGAAGAGATAGAGATTAATCTTTCACAGAGTGGAATTGATAGAGATTTTCGTGAGTATACGGTTATTGAAAATATGATATGGTGCATAGAGAATCTTCCAGTTACAGAAATAGAAGATTATGAATATGATGTAATTGGTTGTGACTTAAAAACAATTAAGTTTTCAGTATCTATAGAGCTTCTTATTAAAATGATAAGACCGGATGCGGTCAGTACATTATTTATTGATAAGGTTGTTGAGATTGATAATGAATGTTACCTGACAGATGTAAAAGATATGAAAGTGTTTTCAGAGTAAAAGGTAAGGTGATAATAATAATAACAAATATAACACATATAAAATTTATAAAAGTATTAGATAAGTTATATATAGTAACAGATATATCATTATCAGATATGAGCATAAGTGCATCTGAATGTGAAAGTGTAACAGCGGCGGCTGCAAAAGATGTATTTTTACTGGAAGAGTTGCAGGAATTTCATATTACTCTTCATAACAAACATGAAAAGTCCAATATTACGGACTTATCAGAGTGGAAAAAGCAGCATAATAGGCAATGAAATCAACATTTCTTTATGGTGCATTAATCATTATATACATAGTGATAAATTACATAAAATGGTATCAAATTCGGGTGATATTGTTTTAGATAGTAAATTGTATATCTGACAGATAAAAGTGTCTGTTTGGTCTGTCAGAAGCGATTTATTCCTTGTAAGGGAGAGTGATTATATTATATGTATATTAGAGAATAGGTGTTATTAAAATATATTATACAAGAAAGGTGATAGTATGAGTGAAAAATATAATATAAAAAATGTAGCTAATAGCTATGAATTTGATGTGCTTTATGAAGCAAAAATATATAAGTATTTATGTTGCAAAATGTTAAATAAAAAGGTAGTAAAAAAAATGGATAATGATATTAAATTTACAACATATCATCAATGGGAAAATTATATACAAAATAAGTATAAACACTTAAATAAATTTGAATTAATTGAATTTAGTCATTTCCTTAATCAGAAAATTAGAAATTTAAAACCTGGATATGAATATTGGAAGATAATAGTTCCTGTTATAATAACACTTATAATAGAAGAATTATTTAGTACATTGATGGATATATCACAAATTAAAATAAATACGGTTTTTGAATTATTTATTGAACTTATAATTATTATATTTGTAATGATAATAAGTTTGCAAATTTTTATAAAAACAACAAAGCCGATATGGGATGTAACAGATAAGATTGATTTTTATTCTGATTATAAAGAAATAATAGATAAAATGATTGAAAATTATGATGAAGATATTAATAACAATCCTTAATCAAATTTGATTGTTTTTACTCTGAAATTACAATAAGAGTAGAGAATATTATAAATAGATACATATTACAATGAAAGGCGGTAGAGTATTATAGCAATTAATTACACAAAGGATTGTAATGTAATTTACATTCATTCAGTAGAAGCTAGTAGCTTATTTTTACAAGAGGTAGCAGATAATAATAAGGATAAGAAAGTTATGTGTAAGTTTAGTGATTGGTCTGAATTCAAGATGACACATAAAAAGTCTGTTATATCTGATAGTTTGTTTTTAAGGTTTATGAACAGTAGTATTACAAGAGAAAAAAGACAGAATGTAGATTATTGTAAGGATTTTATAGTTGTAAAGTTCCAATACAATACAAAATATAAGATAGTAGATAGTGAAAATAATACTGAATCTCAGGAAGTCCAGTTGAATAAGAATGATCTTAGAAACAAGTATTATAAAGATGGAGTATCTTACAGCTATTATAAGAAAGATAAGAGTGGAAACATAAAGAGTGTAAAGACTATAAGATATAAAATGCTGTATAGGACAACTGGAAAAGCTAAAAAGGGTGAATGTATATTTATAAGAGAAGAGTTATTTGATAAAGCTATTAATTATCTCACTATGGGATTATATGCAATTATGGATAAAGAATCTAAAGCTGATCCTGAGAAGGTATTTAAGTTAGTAGAGTTATATGCCTATGATACATTAACAACAGCCACAGCAAAAGGATTTATTAATGTATCATTGGATAACATACTTGTAGTACAAGATGAAGATGTATATTCAGATAAAATGAAGGCAGCCATTGTAGGTCTTAAAGATGTTAAGATAAGAAAAGAACTAGATGAGTATGTTGTCGATTTCGATAATCCTAGAGTGGAAAAAATTCTTAATAAAAAGGGATATACATTTTGTAGTGATAAGTCTGATAAATATACTTTTATAGCAGAAAAATCTAAGAAGGCATTAAAAGAGCATGGCATAAGAATAAATGGTGCATATCCAGGCGAACATAAAACAACAGAGAAAAAGTATTCTGAGAAGCAATGTAGCGTTAAATATACAGAAGAGAACATAAAAAATGTACTCTGGGATGGAATGGGTCTTGTGGATGATTCTATTTTTCCAGATGGACATGTTGGCTTTGTATATCTTAGGTCACACTTTTTTAAAAGCTGTTTGTTCAGAGGAAGTATACAGCAGTTCTTTAAAGATTATTGTGAGCAGCAGGGCATAAATTATGATACAGCATATATAGGTGATGATACGGATTTATTTGGTCGCAGAATGAAATTATCAGATATAAAGATGGTAATTACAAACAATTCTATTAAATGGATTAAGTTCATAGATATGATGGGTGGTACATATAAGAAAGCATTTAAGTACTACAATAGGATTATGAAGCAGTATGGTAATTGCTTTGCAATCGTAAAGTCGGCACATGAAAGTAAGCTGGGAAATTATCAGGTATCATCATATCAGATGAATGGTTCGCTACCTACTAATAATCCGCAAGTATTAAAGCCTATAGCTGATATAGGAATAACCAAGGCTAATAATATGAAGAAATCTGTTGATGAATATATCAAGTATTTGGAGCAGACGAAGAATGACTTTAATATAAATGGAATGTTACTTGCACTTGTAAGACATAACTCAGAGTTCACGAAAACAAGGTTGTTTAGAAAGAAATGGACTGAGGACGTTAGTAAGTATAAGACAGCTTTAATGCAAGGTGAATTACCGCAGGAAGGTGACAATCTTACTATCATGGATAATCCAGTTGCATTATTAGACAAGGTAGTGTGGAATGTTAATAATAGTGCAGGTGATAGGAAGTATGACCCATATACAGAAGGATGTTTTGAAGTGGTTGGTGGTGGTGTTCAATGTTATACACCAAGATTTGCAAAAGGTGAAAGGCTTGCAGCGTTTAGAAGTCCACATAATAGTCCAAACAATATTGTTCATTTATATAATGTATATCCAGAACGATTGGTTAAGTATTTTTCTAATATTGGTAATAATGTGGTAGTCTTTAATGCAATAGGAACTGATACACAGGCAAGACTTAATTCACAGGACTGCGATTCTGATTTTGTCTATGCAACTAATCAATGTGAAATGGCAGAGTTAGCAAGAACAGCATACATCAACTATCCTACTATTATAAATAACATAGCGGAATCAGGAAGTCATTTATACCATATGACACAGGCTGATTATGCAAAGATGGATAATGCAATGGCTGCTACACAAGCCGATATTGGAGTATCAACAGATACAGCACAGTTAGCTATGAGTTATTATTATGATAATGACATGAAGGATAAGGAGCTGGAAGATTGCTTTATAATATTGTCTGTGTTGGGTCAGGTCGCCATCGATCTTTGTAAAAAAACATTTGATATAAATGTTAAGAATGAAATAACAAGGATAAAGAGATTGCAATGTATGAATAGAGTAGGTAAAACAAAATATCCAGAATTTTATGCAGCTATAAAACAGACAAGAACAGACAAAAAGTTTGAAGCTGAAGAAGTGGGGCATATGAATTGCCCTATGGATATATTGTATGACCATATTAATGAAAGTATTGCCAGAAGAGTTGATAATTCAAAGTACATAAATTTATCCAGTTTAATAGATAAAAGCTTGATTAACAAGAAAGATATTAATAAGTATAAGATGGATAAATTTAAAGAGGAATTTAACAAGTATAATGAATCTGTTCATAAATTAAATGCTAATGCAGATAATTATGATGAGGCTACATTATATAAGTTAAAAAAGTTACAGGCTACAATATTAGCTAGTAAATTCAAAAAGGACATGTCTATTAATACTTTTATAGCACTTATAAAGTATGCAGATTGCAATGATAATTCAGTATTACTTAATGAACTTTTTAAGGTTAGTGAAAAATTGTTTATAAAATGCTTTGTGAAAAGTGACGAAAATACATCAAAAATTTTGTAAAAAGTGCAAAAATCTCATATAAAATAAGGCTTTTAGATGTCTACATATGAAAGAAGATATAATGCAAGGTGAAAAGACCGTAGGCTGAGTAGCTGTGTTATATTCTTCTTTCAAGAGAAATCATTCAATCCCAATTATAATAGAGTAAATAAGTTTTTTGTTGGAGAGAGTTCTTGTTTGCTCTATTATTTTGTCTAAAAAATTGAAATATATTAAAGAAAGGAGCATAATGAGGTGACACAGGAAGAGTTAAGAAATCTTTATAAAGAAAGATTAATAAGAGAAAAACAGACATATATTTCCAAGATTGTTGGTATAGACGGAAGTATATTAAGCAAATTTAAGTTAGGAAAGATAGATCTATATCCGCAGTTGTTTTCAAAACTGGAAAATTATCTTATTAATTCATAGTATTTATCAATTATATCTAAACTATATTTAATTCATTTCAGATTATTCTAATCAAATTATCCCCATAAAAATATGAAAATAAAAGTTAATGACATGATTCTTTATGATGAATCTATTTATACAGTTGTTGCAATAATCTATGCAACTATCTATTTACGAATCAGTTATGATTCAGTTTCTTATGATTATGATATTAGTGAAGTATATAAGGAGTACAAAGATGTTGAGTTCTTATATACATAGGAAGGAAATGTGTATTGAAAAGTAAATATGATGATATATATATGCTATTGAACGATATTAAGTCTGATATGGAAGATGTATTGTCTAAAGAAGTATTTGATGAAGCAAGGAACATTGAACTTAAACATATTCAAATGGAAGTTATTAACAGAAGCACACCTACTATTTATCAAAGACGTACTACGGGCGGTATTGATGATCCTAACAATATAGTAGGTTTTGTTAAGAATATGACACTTACTGTAGACAATGTTACTCAGTTTAACAATGGTTACGGCACATATAATCATGGCGATGGATTACCCCAGTTAATAAATGATGGCAGTAGAAGTGATGGCTTTTACTATGACTTCCCCGGAGAGCATAATCTGCCAAGACCATTTGTTGATTATGCTGTAGATGAGATTGAAAAGTCAGACAGGATAGACAAAACATTTCAGAGAGCAATGAGGAAAAGAGGCTATGATGTTAAGTGAAAAATTGCAGAGAAAATTATGGAAAGGAGCAAATGATTGAAACAAATAAACATTAAAGCAAATTTGGACGAATCCGAGTTTAGGAAGAAACTTAAGGATATTGAATCTGGTAAGTATGATGTCAATATCAATGTTAATAGCAAAAATACTATGCAAGGTCTGAATAACATTAGTAATTCAGCAAAAAATACTACAACAGTATTTGGTAGATTAAAGAATGCAGTATCAGGTACATTTTCGAGTAGGAAAATAGAAACAACTGCTTATTTAGCATTATTAAAAGAGATAAATGATGCTGCTGAACGTGCAAAAGATACTATGATACAACTTGATAAGGTTGTAACGGATTTGTCGGTTGCTACAGGCGACAGCAGATCAAGTGTTAAGGACTTACTGAAAGATTATAACAGTATGGCTAAACAGCTTGCAAGTACAACAACACAAGTTGGTCAAGCAGCAGACGATTACTTAAGAGCAGGTAAGTCAATGAAGGAATCTAATCAGTTGATAAAAGATTCTATTATGCTTAGTAAGTTAGGTCAGATTAATTCTAGTGAAGCGACAGAAGATTTGTTAGCGACTATGAATGGGTTTGATATGTCTGTTAATCAAGTAAATGATGCATTAGATGCGATGGTTGCTATTGATATGGCGGCTAGTACATCATCTGGTGACATAGCCACAGCATTAAAGTATTGTGCTAGTAGTGCGGATATAGCAGGAGTATCATTTAATAAGCTGGCTGCTATGATAGGTACAGTTCAGGATAAAACAATGCAATCAGCAGAAACTGTCGGTACATTTATGAATACCTTGTTATCAAGATACAGAAATGTAAAGATTGGTCAGTTCGTAGATGATGATGGTGAAAGTCTATCAGATGTAGAAACAATATTGAATTCAGTAGGTATTAAATTAAGAGATACTAACCATGAATTCAGAGATTTTGAAACAGTTTTAGATGAAGTTGCTAAAAGTTGGAATACATATTCAAGTGTGCAACAAGCTTCTATCGCAAAAGCTTTCAGCGGCACACGACAACAGAACAGATTTTTAGCACTCATGGAAGGTTATAATAAGACATTAGAGCTTACAGAGGTTGCAGCTAATTCAGCAGGAACAGCAGTTGAGAAGTTTAATAAGTCTTATAAAGAATCGCTTGAAGCTAAAACTAACACTTTACAAGCCTCTTTTGAATCTATGATAATGAACTCTGATATGTCAGAAGTATATGGTGATATTCTTGATGCAACAACAGCACTTGTAAATCTCATTAATAAGACAAATGCACTTAAAGGTGCTATGGGGGCATTAGCAGTAACAGGTGTTACAAAAGCATTCCTATCTATAAAAACAGGAGCATATGAAGCATATGTTAATCTGAATAAATTCAAGAGTGCAATGGATATAGTAAATGCAACAAGTATATCTTCAAAAAGCTTTGATAAGTTGTTATTACTGTCTAATGGCTTATCGAAAAGTCAGTTACAGTTAATGCTATCAACGGATGCACTCACTATTAGTCAGAAGAAACAAGTCCTTGTTACGGCTGGTCTTAGTGAGGAACAGGCACTTGCACAGCTACAGGCGTGGAAGATGGTTGCAGCTAATACAGGTCTTACAGCTTCAACAACGACAGCTTCTAATGCCATCAAAGGTCTTGGTGCATCAATAAAAGCACTTGCAGTTGCACATCCGGTATTACTTGCTATAACAGTAACTTTAGGTGCTATTGCAGGAGCAGTTAAGATAGTAGATGCATTAACAACATCTATGAAAGAACAGCGTGAAGCATTTGAAAATGCACAACAGGACTATACGGATGCTTGTACAAAGCTTGATGAGTTAAAAACTAAGCTATCAGAGACTACAAGTAGAATAGCTGAATTAATCGAAAAGTCTAATAATGGTACTATTACATTAGTAGAACAGGCTGAACTTGATAAGTTGAAACTCACTAATGAAGAGTTAAGACTTATGATACAGAATCAGGAAGAGGTTAAAAAGCAGAAAGCAAAAGAAGCCTCTGACGAAGCATATAAAACATACACAAGAGAAAATCGCATGGAAACTGACGATACTGCTAGTAAACAGGAACAGTATTATCAAGCATCAAGTGATGCAGAAGGTTTCCATGTCGGTGCATTTTTAGACAGAGCGAGTGAATTATCTGATTTTGATTACGCTATTAAAGCTAATGAACAAAAATTAGAGGAATTCCAGAAACAAAATGAAGAATTACAGGCACAACTAAATGCCACTTCTGATGAAAGTCTTAAAGCTCAATACCAACATAGTATTGACCTCAATAATAATCTTATTTCTAATTATACAAATTCCAATGAAAAGTTAAAAGAATCTGCTGAAAAGATGGCAGAAGAAACCTTCTCTAATAAGATAGAGAAGTATGAAGCATTTAAGCAGACATTAATGAATTCTATGAATTCTGATGGCACATTTGACAATCCACAATATCAAGCTATGTGGGATGATATGCAGAAGAAGGAAATGGATTTATACCGATATACTGGTAGGTCTGCTGAATGGAATACAGTTAAACTAGATTCTATTATAGATGATAAAAGTTATCAGGCAATAGTTGATAAGCTTAAAACAGCACTTAATGAAGGTACTCTTACTGAGGATGATATTAAGGGGATTGATGTTCTTAATGATAAGCTGAATGATACTGATTTAATCTTAGAAGATGGACAATCAGCAGCACAGCTATTTATTAAATATCTTAATAAACTTAAAGAGACACAGGATGGAATAGGTGGCACAACATCTTCTAACTTTGACGATCCAACAGATATGTTGAGGGATTTAACAGATAAAGACAGAAAAGATACTACTACCAATCTTGCAGACCTTAAGAATGAAGCAGATATTATCAAGGAAATTCAAAGTGAATTAGAGGAAACTGGAAATATTGGTGTGGATTCTATGAAGAAAATCACAAAACAATATCCAGAAGCTAATAAAGCACTTTCGGATTATATGCAAGGTATAATATCTGAACAAGAGTTATTTTCACAGCTTGAAACTATTTATGAGAATGACAAAAATCAGTATATACAATCTGTAGTAGATAAGTCACAGACTGATGAAGAATTCTTTAATGCAGTTATGACTAATTACCCAGAATTATATAATGAACTTTCTAGTTTGTATGGCAATGACGTTGATAACTGGTCAAATATGGAACAGGCTAAGCTGGAAATTACCAATAAAGCCATTAAGGAATTAGCAGGTGTCTGGTCTGACTATTTCAAAGTTGTTCAGGATGCAAATGGTAAATTGATGGTACAAACAACTGGTTGGTATGATGCAGGTATGTATTCGGCAGATCCAGATGAAGTAGAAGCTATGGATGAAGAATACAACAATATGTACAACCATTTCCAAAGTATTGTTGATGGTGCTAACGCTGCGGTAGATGCTTTAGATAATTATAGCTTTAAACAGGTTAGTTCAAGCATTAATGTCGATTGGAAAGGATTGGGTAAAGATTCCTCATCTTCATCTAGTGGAAGTGATTCATCTTCATCATCTGAGCCATCGCCACAGGACTTCAACTGGGTAGAACGTCTCTTATCCAAAATTTCCAAAGCATATGACCGTTTAAAGAATAAAGTATCTGATACAACACGTACATGGCTTAATCGTAATAATGCCCTCTCCGATTCAATGGAAACATTGTTATCAGAGATTAACGCACAATCAGATGCTTATGATTTTTATATGGATAGATTTAATTCATATGACTTAAGCGATTATTACAAAGATCAGATTGCAAATGGCTCATTTAATATAGAAACTGTCTATGATGAAAATCTTAAGGATGCAATTTCAGATTGCCAGGATTTATATGATAAGGCACAAGATGCTGCTGATTCTGTACAGTCATTAAACATAGAGATAAGACAGCTTGCTAAAAGTAGATTCGATAATATTCAATCACAGTTTGAAGAAGTTCTTGGGAAAGTAAATTCTATTAAGGATTTATATAGCAAGGATAATGACTTCTTAGAAGAACAGGGCTGGTTTGCTTCTACTTTGCTTAATAATTCTATGATGGAACAGGAACAGAAAAACCTCGCAAAGCTTGAACAGGAAAGAGACGCACTTACAAAGGCACTTAATTCTGCTATGGCTTCTGGTAAGATTGAAGCTGAATCTGAAGATTGGTATTCTATGCAGTCTGCTATAGATGATTGTACTTCAAGTATATATGATGCTAAAAAGGCATTAGTTGAGTATGATAATGCTATTAGACAGATTAATTGGGATGCTTTCGATAGAACTAGAGATGATGTTAACAACCTTATAGACGAAACTCAGTTCCTTGTTGACTTACTAAAGGATGAAGATATTACTGATGATAATGGTAATATGAATGACAATGGTAAGGCTGCACAAGCATTAATTGCACAAAAGTATCAATTATATCTTAATCAGGCTAAAGCTTATAAGGATGAGATACTTAAGATTAATGAAGAGTTAACTAATGATCCTTATGATAAGGAATTGCTTGACAGAAAGCAAGAACTTATTAAGGCACAACAGGATGCTATAAATTCAAGTATATCTGAAAAGAATGCTCTTAAGGACTTGGTTCAAGAAGGCTATGATACATTTCTTGATAAGCTTGATGAAGTTATACAAAAGTACAAAGACCTTATGAGTCAGCAAAAGGATGCTTATGATTATGAAAAATCCATAAAAGAAAAGACAAAAGCTCTTAATGCTTTGGAGAAGCAATACTCTGCTTATCAAGGAGATAATTCTGAAGAGGGTAAGAAGAATATCCAGCAGCTTAAAGACCAAATTAATACTGCTAAAGATGATTTAAAAGATACTGAGTATGAAAAGCTTATAAGCGATACTCAAGCTATTCTTGATAATCTTGCCGATACTACAAAAACGTGGCTTGATGAGCGACTTGATTCGTTTGATATAACTATGCAGGAAATTATTGACCAGTCTAATGAAAATGCTTCTAATATCTCACAGACTATTACATCTACTGCTGAGAATTATGGTTATAAGCTTAGCGAATCTATGTCTTCTATATGGAGTCTAAATGCCAATAACATAACAAATGGTATTAATAGTGTATTAGGTGACTTCAGTAACAAATTTGTTGAAGGCAACAATGCTATTAATAGTGTATGTAATAGTATCAACTCTGCTGTACAGGGATTACTTGCAAATAGTAACGCAGAAGCTCAAAGAGTTGCTGATGAGATTGCAAGACAACAGGCAGAACAGAATGCTAATACTGATGGTGGCTATTCTGATGGCGGTGGTTCATCTGATAGTGGTGATGATTGGTCTGATAATTGGGATAACTCTGATAGTGGCTCATCTGATGATGGTGGGTCTGATGGAGTTAATTGGATATATGAGGAGGATTCATATCCAAAAGATTTATTGGATATAGAAAATTCAATAGTTGACCGCTTGAAATACAACTCGATTGCAAGTCGTTTTGGTGCAAGAGCTGGATATTATGAACAGATAACAGGTGATAGTGACTACTACGGTACTGCGGAGCAGAATATACGTCTACTCAATTATCTTAAAAATAACGGTTATCGTAAAGGCACTAAATCAGCAACAGCAGGTATACACCGCACAGATGAAGATGGTCTTGGTTCAGAAGTTATCTTCTCTAAGAAATATGGTACTCTTCGTCAGTTTGATTCAGGTGATACAGTCTTTAACAAAGACCAAGTTGAAAAACTTTGGAATCTATCTAAGGGGATGCCTAATATGTTTGTGGATAATCTTGGTGCTAAGTTACCTGATATTCCTAATATATCAAATAATTTAGCCAATAAGGTTGATGTGTCGTATGGTGACGTAACATTATCATTTCCTAATGTTCATAACTATGAGGATATTATGAAACAAATGCAGAAAGATCCTAAAGCTGAAAAAATGATTCAGGAGATGACTCTTGGACAGACTTTAGGTAGAAATTCATTAAACAAATTAACATTTAGATAAGGTTTATGGGTGTACTGACTAATGTTGGTATGCCCTTATATTGATTAATAAATCAGATTTACGAATGTATGTTCTTGTAGATATTTGTCAATTATTGGTATATAATAATTATATATTAGTAGTTGGAGGATAAACATATGGGAATCAAAAAAACATTTCAAAAAAATAACGCAGTCAAAAACTTATTTTCATTACGACCACCACATAATAATGGAAATTCTAAACCCAAACCACCAAAACGAAAAAAGGGGTGATTATAATTAAAGATTTAACAGAGATATTACCACAAGTAATACTATATATTGTAACTGGTTATTTAATTTATTCAACATATCATTTTACAAGGATAAAACAAATAGACGATAAAAATACAGAACATATATTAATGTCATCTTTGGTCATAGGATATATATATTGTGAGTTAATAAATCTCATTCCAATTTATGCCTGTCAAGAAATATACATATTAGGTATGATTATATGCGCTGTTTTATTGGGTTATTTATTGGGAAAATTAATTCAAAATAAATATATTGTTTCTATTTTAGATTTTCTAAAAATAAGAGAAACAGGTAATGATTATTATTGGAATGATTTACTTGATAAATCTAAATCTATGAAAGCAAAAATAATTATAAATAACAAAATTTATGAAGGAATGATACATTATATTGAAAGTAAATCAAATAGTCCTAATATAATATTATCTTCATATATAGTAAAAAATTTAAACAATGTAGTTATAGAAGATAAAAGAAGTGATAATAATAAGGTTATAATTTTAAATACTTTAAAAGCAGATAGCGTTGAAGTTATCTATGATTCAGATAGTTATATGTGTAAGGATATTCAGGAATTATGTGATGTCAATTTAAAAGATGCAGAAAAATATAAATAAAGATTAATTTTTTTTACAGTACAACTAAATACAAAATCACAAAAAGACACATTAGTTTAGACTAGTGTGTCTTTTATTATGTTAGAAATTATTAAGAATTATTAAGAATATTAAAATTAAGGATAGATTGGAGAATGTAAGATGTCAAATAAGTTGGTAAAAACAAAAAGTAATATGGAAAAGAAGCTGGAATATTATGAAAGACATTGCAGAACTCTTGAAAAAGAGATAGGAATGTTACAGGCTGAAAAAGAAAATCTTAAGAAAGAGAATGTTGAGTTGCAGCTAAAGTTAGGTATAGACTTAGAGCATATTAAACAGAATAATGCAATGGATAGAAAGGTTATTGCCAATGCTTTATACTCACAGAAGTTATTTAACGATGGTAAAGCGGAGATGGATGAGGCATTAGCAGTATTGACTAATGAAATAGAGAAGGCAAAAGAATTGAACAAAGAATATAAAAATATTACAGATGCTTTGTTAGAAGAAATGTTTAATAAGGATAACTATAAAAAGTAAAAACAGCATATGTAGAGCAGATTTATGTACCCCCTGTCCGTTATGGAAGGGGGATTTTTAATTGTAACTAAACGATTGTGATTAAACATAAGATTATAAATGTTTGAATATTATAAAACAAACAGATATTGTGAGGGATTCGATTGAAAAAAGAAGAACGAAAAATTAAAGTAAATGTATTTTATGGTGGAGAAAAATTAGTAGATTGTATGGGTAGAGTTATTAAGAAACATACAAAGTAAGTATAGAAAAATATCCTTGTGTCGTGTATATTATTGGTTATGGTGTGCATTGATACAAGGATATAATTATTTAAACGATTGGAGATTAAAATATATGGGTAATCGTGCAGTATTATATCTGAGATTAAGTAAAGAAGATGCAGATAAGGTTAATAAAGGAGATGACAGTTCAAGTATTAAAAGTCAGAGACTTATGCTGACAGATTATGCCTTGGAGAAAGGCTTTAAGATAGTAAAGGTTTATTCTGATGATGATGAATCAGGATTGTATGACGACAGACCTGGATTTGAGGAAATGATTCTTGATGCAAAAATGGGTGAATATGATGTAATTATTGCAAAGTCGCAGTCAAGATTTTCAAGGAATATGGAACATATTGAAAAGTATTTACATCATATGCTGCCAAACTTAGGGATAAGGTTTATAGGTGTTGTTGATGGAGTTGATACTGACAACGAAGGTAATAAAAAGAGCAGACAGATTAATGGTCTTGTAAATGAATGGTATTGTGAGGATTTATCCAAAAATATCCGTTCAGCCTTTAAAGCCAAGATGAAGGATGGGCAGTTTTTAGGCTCATCATGTCCGTATGGATATATACGTGATCCTAAGAATCATAATCATCTTATTATAGATGATTATGCTGCAAAGGTTGTGCAACGTATATATGATTTATATATATGCGGATACGGCAAGGCTAAAATAGGTTCTATATTATCTAGTGAGGGTATATTAATTCCATCTATCTATAAGCGTGAGGTCTTACATGAAAATTATCATAATGCCTGTGAATTAGAAACTACATCTACATGGTCATATCAGACAATAGCTACCATATTAAACAATGAGGTGTACATAGGACACTTAATACAAAACAAAGCTAATACATTGTCATATAAGGATAAGAGAAAAGTGGTACTTCCCAAAGACAAATGGATTAAAGTTGAGAACACGCATGAAGCGATTATTGATATTGATACATATAATCGTGTGCAGGAATTACAAAAGGTGAGAAGAAGAGAGGTAAAAGATACGCAGCCTAATGGAATCTTTTCAGGACTTGTATTCTGTGCTGATTGTGGTCATGCGATGGCAAGAAAGTATGCCAGACGAGGACAAAAAGGGTTTATAGGATATATATGTAAGATATATAAGACTATGGGAAAAAGCTTTTGCGTAAGTCATAGTATTAATGTGGATGAATTAGAAGAAGCAGTTTTATTATCTATAAAAGAAGAAGCAAGGAAAATTCTTAAGCCAGATGATATTGATACGCTAACAAAGATGAGCATATGTGATAGGAATAGCAGTTTTTATCAGCAGCAGATAGAAGAACTTAACAAGAGGCTTGATAAGATTAGTGTATATAAAAAGAAGACATATGATAATTATATGGAAGAGATTATATCTAAGGAAGAATACTTGAAATATGTCAGAGACTATGATGCTGAGAGAAAGAAAATAGAAAGTGAAAAGGAGGAAGTATTAGATAAGATAGAATCACAGAAGGAACTGGATAATGAATATGATGAATGGGTTGAAGCATTTAAGGATTACATTAATATAGAAGAATTAACAAGAGATATTGTTGTTGAGCTTATAGAAAAAATAGAAGTAAATGCAGATGGTTCAATTAACATTCACTATAGATTTAACAATCCATATTCTGTGTAGATGAACGTGAATGATTCTATTAAGGATTATATTAATGATGAATAAAAGTGACTACTATATGAATATGCCACCTGTGTTGCAATGGCAGAACACATAAGCGGGGCAGAGAATGTATTTGTTGATAAAATGAATGAGAAAGCCCGTGAACTAGGAATGAGCAACACACATTTTATTAACTGCTGTGGACTTGATGTAGATGGACATACATCAAGTGCGAGAGATGTAGCGGTTATGAGCCGGGAGCTTATTAATAACCACCCACAGATAAAAGAATTCAGCAGTATATGGATGGAGAGCATAACACACATTACAAGAAAAGGCGAGAAGGATTTCGTGCTTACCAATACTAATAAGCTTATGAAACAGTATGCCTATGCCACAGGCTTAAAGACAGGTTCAACGAGCAAGGCAGGCTGCTGCCTTTCAGGAACAGCCAATAAAGACGGAATAGATCTTATAGCAGTTGTTATGGCGGCACCGACAAGCAAGATACGATTCAGTGATGCGATAACGCTTCTTAATTATGGTTTTAGTGTGTGCAGTATATATAAAGATGAAGAACCGCTTGATACAGAGAGCATTAAAATCTCATCGGGCAGGCAGGATAAGATTAAGATAACAAAGGAAAAAGACTATTCATATATGTTCATTAATAAATATAACAATGATGATATAAGACGGGAGTGCATAATTAATGATAATATTAAAGCTCCATTAAAAGAGGGTGATGAGGTAGGCGTTATTAAATATTATTACAATGAGGCTTATATTGGAAGTGTTAAGATAATAAGCTGCGAAAATGTTGATACAGCAGGCTTTATGGACACGGTTAAGAAAATATTTAAAAGCTTACTTTAATTAAAGTAGTGCCATTTGCCGTATAATATGCTATATTATTAAATAATATTCATTAAGGGAATCACAAGGACACAATTATGGATTTATTTGATTATATGCGAAAGACTAATCAGGAGAATGATTCTCCTCTTGCGATGAGATTAAGACCAAGAACTTTGGAAGAAGTTGTAGGACAACAGCATATTGTTGGTAAGGATAAGCTTTTATACAGGGCTATAAAGGCGGATAAATTAAGCTCTATTATATTTTATGGACCTCCTGGAACTGGAAAGACTACATTAGCCAAGGTTATTGCCAATACGACAAGTGCGGATTTCTGTCAGATTAATGCTACAGTAGCAGGTAAGAAAGAGATGGAAGATGTTGTAGAGAGGGCGAAAAATAATCTTGGAATGTATGGTAAGAAGACAATACTTTTTGTAGATGAGATACATAGGTTTAATAAGGGGCAGCAGGATTATCTTCTGCCATTCGTGGAAGACGGAACTATTGTGCTTGTTGGTGCAACAACAGAAAATCCATATTTTGAGGTTAATGGAGCCTTGATTTCAAGGTCTATAATATTTGAGTTAAAGCCATTGTCAAAGGAAGATATCAAAGAGATACTAAAGAGAGCTGTATACGATAAAGAAAGAGGTATGGGAAGCTACAAGGCTGACATAGATGATGAGGCTTTGGAGTTTCTTGCTGATATAGCAAATGGCGATGCAAGAAGTGCACTTAATGCGATAGAACTTGGAATACTTACAACTGACAGGTCAGATGACGGACTTATACATATAGATTTAAAGACAGCAGAACAGTGTATACAAAAAAGGGCTGTCCGATATGATAAGACGGGTGATAATCATTATGATACCATATCAGCATTTATTAAAAGTATGAGGGGGTCTGACCCTGATGCAGTAAGTTATTATCTGGCAAAGATGTTATATGCAGGTGAAGATATAAAGTTTATTGCAAGAAGAATAATGATATGTGCAAGTGAAGATGTAGGCAATGCAGACCCTTACGCATTAGTTGTTGCTACGAATGCAGCACTTGCAGTTGAGAGGATAGGTATGCCGGAGGCAAGGATAATTCTTTCACAGGCGGCGTTATATGTTGCCTGTGCACCTAAGAGCAACTCTTGTTATATGGCAGTTGACAAGGCTATGGAACTTGTTAAGACAACCAAGACAGCACCTGTGCCGGCACATTTGCAGGATGCACATTATAAGAGTGCTTCAAAGTTAGGACACGGCATAGGTTATAAATATGCACACGATTATCCTAACCACTATGTGAAGCAACAGTATTTACCTGATGGACTTGAGGACGTAAAGTTCTATGAACCAACAGATAATGGCTATGAGAAGCAGATAAAGACACATTTAAAAAAGATTAATTCGGAGACGTAGAACTGATGAGAGAGTATATTAACAGACTTTCAAGAGGAAAGTTCAGATATGACATTCCAGATATAATACAACCTGATGATGTTATTATAGAAGATGTTATCTGTGACACAATACATAATGCAGAATTTCATATACAGGCGCAAGATGTAATTAAGGGGGTAGTATACTCTGATAATGCCAAGGTGACAGTGCTTACACCGTCATTTGCGGGAAAAGACAGTGATATTAAATACGTTATAGATGCAAGGGGACTTTCAGAGGGGGACAGCATAGAAGGAGAGTTCACGCTTGTTACTAATGCTGGAGAGAAAGAGGTATTATACAGCTTTACAGCAGTTAAAGAAACAGTAGATACAAGCCTTGGAAAAGCGGATAACCTGTTCCATTTTACTAATCTTGTGCAGGTTAATAAAGAAGAAGCAGTAAGCTTATACAGATCCGATAAATTCAAAAAAATATTCTTACAGGGTGATGATGTATTAAATAATCTTTACGATGTCCTGTATGACAGAGAAAATGTATATGAGTCAATGGAGGAGTTCTTAATAGCAATTAAGAAAAAGTCTGCTCTTACTTTCAGTGTTGATAATAATATAAGAGATTATAATATAGATGGTGCTAACGAAAAGGACAGCATAATTATAGAAAAGAACGGCTGGGGCTATATAAAGCTTGACGTACAGTGTGAAGCACCATTTATTAAGATGAAAAGAGGAATAATAACTTCTGATGATTTCATAGGTGATGTATATGAGCTGGATTATATAATAGATGATAAGCTTCTTCATGCAGGCAATAACTATGCGTATATTATAATAAGCTCTTACAGTCATCAGGAAGTAATAGAGATTACAATAAATGGAAAAGAGATTGTTAATGACAGCGGCTTTGATGAACACAGAGAGATAAGAACTGCAAAGAGCAGGCTTACAGCAGAATATCTCCAGTTCAGAATGAAACGCATAACCAAGCAGGAATGGGTTATTAACACTAATAAAATTCTTGACAGAGTTCGTGGATTGAAAAAATCGGACATAATATTTGACGTATTGCAGGCTGGTGTTAATTTTATATCAGGTGATGATTACAATGGAAGCAGAATTCTTGAGAACATTAAGGACAGGGTATTAAGCGATGTTGATAATCATATTGAGTTATACAGTCTTTACCTTTATGTAAGCACGCTTGAAAGAAAAGATGCAGGATATACATCAGATGTAGCCCAGATAGTTACAGAGTGTTATGAACACGGATATGACAGCTGGGTGCTTTTGTGGATATTATTCTATATAGACGGACAGTCTGAGAATAACAAGAGCATTAAGCTTATAAGAATAAAGGATTGCTTTAATGATGGCTGTATAAGCCCGGTTATGTATTTAGAGGCACTTAATATATATAATGCACAGCCAGAGCTGTTAAGGCTGTTTAACAGATTTGAGATTCAGGTGATAGCATTTGGTATAAAGTACAATATGATTACAGAAAAGCTTGCAAAGCAGGCAGCGGCTGTAATTGCCAATGAAAGAATTACTAATAAAGATAATATAGAGATATTAAAAAAACTTTATACAATATATGAAGAAGATGACATATTAGAAGTATTAATATCACATATGGTAAGGGAAGGAATAGCTGGTGAGGAAGCATTTCCATTTTATGAGAAAGCGGTTCTTAGAGGCATAAGAATAACAAGATTATATGAGTTCTATATGGCAAGCATAAAGAAAGATATAAAGGTGAGAATTCCAAGAATTGTCCTTTTGTATTTTACATATGATTCAGGTATTAATTATGAATGGAAGTCCTTCTTATATGCCAATGTTGTCTATAATAAAGCATTCTATAAGGATATATATGATTCGTACGAGCAGATGATAGAACTGTATCTTTATGAGCAGTTAAAGGCCGGCTGTATCAATAATGACCTTATGTATCTTTACAGACAATTTTTAAAGCCACAGCTTATCAATAATGAAACAGCAGAATATGCGGTTAAGTTAAGATTTATGTATCGTGTAACTGCTGATTGCAGTAAAGTAAAAGCTGTTATAGTAAAATGCGGTTATATGAAAGAGCCTGCAATATATGAGATGACAGGCAATGATATATATATTCCGCTTTATATCTCTAACTGTTCTATGGCATTTATCTGTACGGACGGAGTTATAAGAAGAAACACTGTCAATTATGAGATAGAAAAGATATTAGAAGAACCACTGGATATAACATTGTTAGATGAATATGACATTGAAGAGCCATATATAGCTTTATTCAGAGCAGATTATTGCAGAAAGAAGCATATATATAATGCGGATACACCATCTATATATAAGAAAGCGGCGATGGTTAAAGGAGTTACATACGAATACCGACAACTTATTAATTCGTGGCTTATTGAATATTATAAAGAATATTATGAAGGTGAAACCTTTAATGATGAGTACAGTGACCTTATTAAAGATGGTCTTGATATCAATACGGCACAGGGGCTTATTGAAATACTTTTGGAGTACGGAATGTATTATGAGGCAAGGGAACTTATGGAACGCTACGGCTATACAATAGTTCCAGCAGGCAAGATGTTTAAGTTCATAGTACACGAGCTTACTGCTTCGGTTAATAAGGAAAGCTATAAAGATATATTGTGTGAATATGTGTTCAGGAATCATCTGTATAATGAGCTGGTACTTGAATATATGGTTGATAATTATAATGGTTCAGACAAGGATATGTACAGGTTGTGGAAGAGTGCATCTGATTTTGGCGTAAATATTAAAAATCTTTCTGAGAGGGTTATCTCACAGTATATGTTTACTCAGGATAAAGATTATTATGATAAGCTTACACAGGTATTTACAGATTATTATAATAAAGGTGCATCACAGCTGATAGCCAAAGCATATATAGCTTATAATTCATTTTTATATTTTATTAAAGGAAAAAATGTAAGTGACATAACATTTACGGTTGTAAAAGAATGTTACAAAGATAAGATTGGTATTCCTGTAATATGCCTTGCTGCGTGGCTTAAAAAAGTATCAGAGAATATAAAAGAATTGAATAAACCAGATATTAAAGACACAGCACAGAACATTCTTGATGAATTATGTGCAAAAGAGATAATTTATGATTATTATAAACGTTTTAATGGTGTTCTTAATATACCGTATAATGCCTGTGGTGTTACAGTGATTGAGTATTATGGCAATCCTGATAATAAAGTTGTCATTAATTATAAAGTCAATGATGCTAAAGAATATGCAAGTGCAGTTATGAAATGTGATAACTGCGGAGTATTTACATACAGACTTTCATTGTTCTATAACGACAAGGTTATATATAATTATACAATTGGAACAGACACTAATACGAAGGAATATAACATATTGTACGATAACCTTAATGATGGAGATAATAAGGGCAGATTTGATGCAATTAATGAATGTCTTGCAAGCGAGGAGCTAAGGGATATGGTTACATTAAAGAAGCTTATGGAAAGCTATGCAGTAGAAGATTATGTGACAAAGCAGTTGTTTGTACCAGAGAATATGAGGCAGTAAGACTAAATTCCTGCTAAGAATGGAGATAGTTATGAACGATACAGATTTGATAATAGGAGTGGAGCTGCTTGAGGATAATATGCAGATGTGTGTGTATGACAGTGAGTTAAAAGCACCAGTGGCAGCAGATACCGAAAAAGACAAAACTTTATCAGAGAATATAAAAGCTGTTATTAATAAGAAAAATGCCAGCAGTGTAGCTTCTATATGTGTTGTTGTTCCTGATTTTACCAAAGATACACTGGAGATTGTAAAGGAGGAGCTGTACAATGCAGGTGTTGCAAATGAGCAGTACCAGATAATAAGCAGAATAGAAAGCTTTGCATATTATGCGTACAGCCAGAAGAAGGAACTTTATCAGAATGGTACAGTGCTTATGGATTACAATGCTTCGGGAATTGATGTATACAGATTGTACTGCAATAAGATTGGTGATATGCAGTACATATTACAGGAGCATACATTAAGCCAGCCTGAAGGAAGTACAATAGAAAAGGCTTCACATTCCGTTACCTTGTATATGACAGAATATTTTAAGAAGCACAGGGCTTCAAGTGTATATCTTACAGGTATGGGATTTGATGTGGACAGGCTTCCAGATGAATTCACCAAAGTATTAGTTGCAGGAAGAAAAGCATTTGTTGGGCAGAATTTATATGTAAGAGGTGCGTGCTTTGCAGCGTTGGAGTATATATCTCCACAGGTATTTGGTAATGTGTGCCTTCTTACAGATGGCAGGATAAAAGCTGATATTGAAACGGATATATCAGAACACGGACGTCCTATGAAGTTTAGAATTGTCAAAATGGGAACTAACTGGTATATGGCAGAAAGAACAATTGATTTTATTATTGAAGATGTGTCGGTTATAAATTTCCAGATTATATGGCCGGACGGAAAATATATAGAAAAGCAGGTTGATATAAGCTCTATTCCTTACAGGGAAGGAAAGACAACAAGAATATCAATGAATGTAAAGGCATCTTCACAGGATAAATGTATTGTTACAGTAAAAGACCTTGGTTTTGGTGAGATATATCAGGCATCGGATAGTGTTATAGTTGAAGAACTGGATTTAAGTGAGGCAGATGTATGAGTGCAATGATTTTGTGCAGGGGGAAGGTTGCAGACAATCCTTTATATATAATGCAGTCAGGTATCAGATTGTATACAGAAGAAGAACTGTGTTATTATATTTACAATAATATATATATACTTACTAATGATTTTATCAATGATGAGCTTATAACATTTCTTAGGGATGAAGTGGGAAATACAGCACTTGCCCAGAGATTAACCATAATGAAAAGTAATAATGAGCTGTTGGCAAGTATGCTTGTCACAATACTTAAATCAGTTGATTATTATTCTTTGGAACAGATTGAAAAGATAAGCGAAATACTGAATACGCTTGATAATCAGAATGCTTATGAAAGACTTGGATTAAGAGGGGACAGTTTTCTTTCTAATGAGTGCTTCTATAAGGCGGTTGACTGTTATAAGCAGATTATAGATGAATACAGCAATGCTGCCCCGGCAGCGTTCTTAGCAGGTGTGTACCATAATATGGGTGTTGCACTTGCAAGAATGTTCTTATATAATGAGGCTTCATACAGCTTTATGAAAGCATATGAGATAGGACAGCATAAGAATTCATACAAGTGTTACCTTGCGGCAAAGTGGTTTATGGATAAAGACGGAAGTGTTATTAATGAAGATGTGCCAGAGGAGGAGTATATCATAAGAAGAAAGATAGAACAGCTTATGGATAATGCTGCGTATCAGGACGAGATTAGAAAGCTTAATGACACAGAGAAGTATAAAAATGCAGGAGATGTGGCAGGGTATCATAAAGTATTAGATGATATTCTTACCAATTGGAAACAGGATTATTATAAATATACTGCGAGGTGATAAGACAAGTGGGATTATTCAAATTCTTAAAAAATAATTATGACAGTGATGAGGATTTAAAAGACCTTGAGGAGCTTGTGTATGAAGATGAGAATGGATTTAGAAATAAACGTTCTATTAATGATATGATACACAGCTATCAGGTGGGTTCGTATACTGGCAGTAATCATAATGATGATCTGGAAGAAGAATTATATAAGACGGCTGGCAGTGATGCATCTGCTGATGAATTCAGAGGGCTGACAGAAAAGACTAAGAAACAGCAGGCAGATGTGTTAAAGGAAGAAGAAAAATATGACCACCTGCTTAACAGTATACAGGCACAGACGCTTATAAGAACAGTTGATAAGGTTAATCTTGGCGGAGCGGTCAATAATACGCAGGATAATCTTGAAGAGGTTGACACGGCAGGATTTACAGGCTCAGAGGTTGGGAGCTTTGTTAAAAGCCAGTGTGATATTATGGAGGAAGCTTCAAGATATATAGAGAATGCCAAGGTAGAATATGACAGTGTAACTGATTATTATGAGGATATACAAAGAATCGAGAATGCACCGGAAAATATAAAGCTTAAGCTTATGTATGCGGCAGACCATGTTGATAATCTGTCGGTTGACAGGCGTATTTTTAAATCACCGGAGAACAAGCTTTCCAACAAAGTGTACCGTATGATGGAATCTTATGAGGAAGATTTTCCAGAGGCACTTGTAAAGCTGAGGCACGATGAAGAAGATTACAATACAGTATTAAAGAATGTAAGAATGATTAAGGGTGAGAGGTCAATGTATCGTATAGAGGCAAATGACCTTGTGAAAAAACAGCTTAGAATTAAGAAGTATTCAGTACTTATGCTGGCACTTCTTGTAGGGGTGTTTGTTATATTTCTTCTTATATCAGCGGCTTCACCAGATGATGAACACATTGGAATGTTCATAACAGTTGTAATACTTGCACTTACGCTTTCGCTTGGTCTGTTTGCTTATCTTAAATCAACAGAACGAAAAGTGTATGTGACAGAGGTAAAGCTTAATAAAGCAACAGCACTTCTTAATAAGTACAAGATAAAGTATGTAAATGCTGTAAATGTGCTTGAATATGAATATAGCAAATATGCGGTAAAGAGTGCATTTGAGCTTGAGCAGAAGTTTCAGGCATATGTTGAGATGAAAGATGAACAGCGTAAAATACTTGAGATAACAAGTAATCTTAATGAGGCAGAAGCGGAGCTTACAGATATATTAAGACAGCTTGGTGTAATTGATACACATATATGGATAGGACAAGTTAAGGCGATACTTAATCCTAAAGAAATGGTAGAGGTAAGACATAATCTTTCCATAAGACGCCAGAAGTTAAGAGAACAGATAGAATATAATGAATCAAGAATAGAAGATGCAAGAAATAATATTAAAAATGTGACTAAAAAGAATAAGGTGCATGCCAAGGAAGCTATGCAGGTTCTTGAGATTTATGAGAAAAGACATAAGAATAATTAAAATAATACTTGCGAAATATGAGCATTGTGTTACAATTGAGAGTGGTTTTTTGCGAAATGATTAACAATGTGTAAATAGCGCAAGAAGGAGGATAAGATGAAAGAAAGACTTGATGCAATCAAAGAAAATGCGTTGTCACAGATAAAGGCAACAGATTCTCTTGATAAATTAAATGATATCAGAGTTGCTTTTCTTGGTAAAAAAGGCGAGCTTACAGAAGTTTTAAAAGGTATGAAGGAGGTAGCTCCTGAGGACAGACCTAAGGTTGGCCAGATTGTCAACGAAACAAGACAGGCAATTGAAGAGGTATTAGCGACTGCCAAGAAAGAGCTTGCTGCCAAGAAGAGAGAGCTTCAGATGAAGGCAGAGGTAATTGATGTAACACTTCCAGCCAAGAAAGCTGAACTTGGACATAAACATCCTAATATGCTTGCGCGTGAAGAAATAGAAAAGATATTTATAGGAATGGGATACGAAGTTGTAGAAGGTCCAGAGGTAGAATATGATTATTACAACTTTGAGGCACTTAATATTCCAGCTAACCATCCAGCAAAAGATGAACAGGATACATTCTATATCAATGATAAAGTTGTTCTTAGAACACAGACATCACCTGTTCAGGCAAGAGTTATGGAAAAAGGCAGACTTCCAATAAGAATGATTTCACCTGGACGTGTATACAGAGCAGATGAAGTTGATGCAACCCATTCACCTTGCTTCCATCAGGTTGAAGGTCTTGTAATTGATGAGAACATAACATTTGCTGACCTTAAGGGAACACTTGCAGAATTCGCTAAGGAGTTATTCGGTGAAGATACTAAGGTTAAGTTCAGACCACATCATTTCCCATTCACAGAGCCTAGTGCCGAGATGGATGTAAGCTGCTTTAAATGTGGCGGCAAGGGATGCCGTTTTTGTAAGGGTGAGGGCTGGATTGAAATACTTGGCTGCGGAATGGTTCACCCACATGTATTTGAAATGTGCGGAATTGATAAAGATAAATATACAGGTTTTGCGTTTGGCGTAGGTCTTGAAAGAGTTGCCCTTCTTAAATACGAAATCGATGATATGAGATTGTTATACGAGAATGATACAAGATTCTTAAAGCAGTTCTAATTAATAATAAGTGGAGGATAAGTATGGATACATCTATTAAATGGATAAAGGACCTTGTTCCAGGTTTAGAGTGTACAAATCAGGAATTCAGAGATGCTATGACTCTTTCAGGTACTAAGGTAGAATGTTTCAATGAGCTTGATAAAAATCTGGATAAAATTGTTGTAGGACAGATTGTTTCAGTAGAAAGACATCCAGATGCAGACAAGCTTGTAGTATGTCAGGTGAATGTAGGAAATGAAACTGTTCAGATAGTTACAGGTGCTCCTAATATTGAACCAGGAACAAGTGGACAGAAAGTTCCAGTTGTTCTTGACGGCGGACGTGTGGCTGGCGGACACGATGGAAGTCCACTTCCAGAAGATGGAATTAAGATTAAAAAAGGCAAGTTAAGAGGCGTTGAGTCTTATGGAATGATGTGTTCAATTGAAGAACTTGGTTCATCAAGAGAATTCTATCCAGATGCAGCAGAAAATGGTATTTATATATTTGGTGATGATGCCAAAGTAGGAGAGAGTGCTGTAGAATATCTTGGACTTGATGATACAGTATTTGAATATGAGATTACTAACAACCGTGTAGACTGCTATAGTATCCTTGGTATCGCAAGAGAGGCAGCAGCTACATTCAGAAAGCCATTCAATCCTCCAGTTGTTAATGCTACAGGCAATAGCGAAGATGTTAATGACTATATTAAGATTGAAGTAGCAGCTAAGCAGCTTTGCAAGAGATATACAGCAAGAGTTGTTAAGAATATAAAGCTTGCTCCATCACCAAAGTGGATGCAGCACAGACTTATGACAGCAGGCATCAGACCTATTAATAACATAGTAGATATTACTAACTATGTTATGACAGAATATGGTCAGCCAATGCACGCTTATGATTATGATACAATCGCTGATAAGAAGATTATTGTAAGAACTGCTGCTGAGAATGAGAAGTTCGTTACACTTGATGGACAGGAAAGAACACTTGATTCAGAAGCACTTCTTATATGTGATGGAGAAAAGGCTATTGGTCTTGCTGGTATTATGGGTGGTGAGAACTCAATGATAACAGATGATGTTAAGACAATGCTTTTTGAAGCTGCAACATTTGATGGAACTAATATAAGAAAGTCAACTAAGAAGATTGGTTTAAGAACAGATGCTTCTGGTAAGTTTGAGAAGGGCTTAGATCCAGAGCTTGCACTTGAAGCTATGAACAGGGCCTGTGACCTTATAGAACAGTTAGGTGCAGGTGAAGTAGTTGGCGGTGTTGTTGATATATATGATGAGCCGGTATCTAAGAAGAGAATATCATTTGAACCAGATAAGTATAATGCACTTCTTGGAACAAATGTATCAAAGGAAGATATGCTTTCATATTTCAAGAGACTTGAAGTAGAATATGATGAAGCTTCTAATGAGCTTATTATTCCTACATTTAGACAGGATCTTAACAGAGATGCAGATATTGCAGAGGAAGTAGCAAGATTCTTCGGATATGATAATATTCCTACAACACTTCCAAAGGGTTCTACAACAATGGGTAAGATACCATTTGAGAGAAGTATTGAAGATGTAGCAGGTGAAGTTGCACAGTTCTGTGGATTCTCACAGGCTATGACATATTCATTTGAAAGCCCTAAGGTATTTGATAAGCTTAAGCTTGCGGCCGATTCAGAATACAGAAAGACAGTGGTTATCTCTAATCCATTAGGAGAAGATTTCTCAATAATGAGAACACTTCCTGTTAATGGTATGCTTACATCATTATCAACTAACTATAACAGACGTAATAAGAATGTTAAGTTATATGAGCTTGCAAAGGTATATCTTGCAGCAGATGATGTTAACGAGCTTCCAGATGAGAGAGTTATGTTCACGCTTGGAGCATTTGGAGATGTTGATTTCTTCCAGATGAAGGGTGTAGTTGAAGAATTCCTTGAAAGAATTGGAATGAGAGTTAAGCCGGAATACAATCCAGAGGCAGGAATTACATTCCTTCACCCAGGACGTCAGGCAGAGATTATCTATGATGGAACAAAGATTGGCTATATGGGTGAATTACATCCAGATGTAGCAGATACTTATTCATTAGGCGACAGAACATATATTGTTGTTATTGACCTTTCAATTGTAACTAAGATGGCAAGCTTTGACAGAAAGTTTGAGGGTATTGCCAAGTTCCCAGCAGTTACAAGGGATATAAGTATGGTTATGCCTAAGTCAGTTCTTGTAGGAAAGATTGAGAAGATAATCGAGAAACGCGGCGGAAGCATACTTGAGAGTTACAAGTTATTTGATATATATGAAGGTGCCCAGATTAAAGAGGGCTACAAGTCAGTAGCATATTCAATATCTTTCAGAGCTAAGGACAAAACACTTGAGGATAAGGATATCACACCAGTAATGGAGAAGATATATAAAGACTTAAGTGATAATGGAATCGAACTTCGTATGTAGTGAGCGAAAGAAAAAGCAAGCGACTGCGTAGCAGGCATTTGCTTTTTCTGAGCCACTAACGAACGAATAGTTATGCGAAGCAGAACGATGGAGCACATAAGTGCGAATTCGTGAGTATAGTGTGCAATAGAGTGCACAATCTGAATAGAGGATTATTATGGATTTACATGATTTTTATTATGATCTGCCAGAGGAACTTATAGCACAAGACCCTCTGTCAGACCGTTCAAGCTCCAGATTGATGGTTCTTGATAAGAACACAGGAGCTATAGAACACAAGATATTTAGGGATATAACAGAATATCTTAAGCCGGGTGACTGCCTTGTAATTAATGATACTAAGGTTATACCTGCAAGACTTATCGGTGAGAAAGAAGGAACAGGTGCTGCCATTGAAGTGCTTTTGTTAAAAAGACTCGAAGACAGACAGGATACGTGGGAAGTCCTTGTTAAGCCAGGAAAGAAATGCAAGGTTGGTGCAAGGATAGTATTTGGTGGCGGAAAGCTTACAGGTGAGATTATTGATATAGTTGAGGAAGGTAACAGACTTATACAGTTTAGTTATGATGGCATATTTGAGGAAATTCTTGATGAACTAGGACAGATGCCGCTTCCACCATATATCACACATAAGCTTGAAGATAAGAACCGCTATCAGACAGTATATGCCAAGCACGAGGGTTCAGCAGCAGCACCTACGGCAGGACTACATTTTACAAAAGAACTGCTTAAACAGATAGAAGATATGGGAGTGAAGATTGCAAGAGTTACTCTTCACGTAGGTCTTGGAACATTCAGACCAGTTAAGGTTGAGAATATACTTGATCATCATATGCACTCAGAATTCTATCAGGTTGATAAAGAAGCAGCAGATATAATTAATAATACCAAGGCTAATGGTGGAAGAGTTATTGCTGTAGGAACTACAAGCACAAGAACTCTTGAATCAGTAGCTGATGAAAATGGACATATACCAGTTAAGAGTGGCTGGACAGAAATATTTATATATCCAGGTTATAAGTTTAAGGCAATAGATTGTCTTATAACTAATTTCCATCTCCCAGAATCAACTCTTGTAATGCTTGTGTCAGCACTTGCAGGAAGAGAAAATGTTCTTAATGCTTATGAAGTTGCAGTAAAAGAACGTTACAGATTCTTTAGTTTTGGGGATGCTATGTTCATTAAGTAGGCGTTAGATGTTTACAAAGTTACAATTAACTTAATAATACTAATAAATGTGAGTAGTACAGATGATCGCGGCTGCAAGTGTCGAAAGACCGCAGGTGAGGAAAGTCCGGGCTTCGCAGGGCAGGATGCCGGATAACGTCCGGTGGAGGTGACTCCAAGGCTAGTGCAACAGAAATATACCGCCAGTGCTTAACACTTAGTGTTGAGCTTATTGGTAAGGGTGGAAAGGCAGTGTAAGAGACTACCGTGGTATTGGTAACAATACTGGCTATGTAAACCCCATTCGAAGCAAGACCAAATATAAAGCGATACGGCTGCCCGTCGTGCTTTTAGGTAGGTTGCTTGAGCCTGCTGGTAACAGCAGGTCTAGATAGATGATCATCAGTAGTCAGGTCAAAGCCTGGCTGGACATAACCCGGCTTATAGTACTGCTCATATTTTTTTATTTAATAGGAAATTCCAATATAATTTCCTATTAAATAAAAGGCACTATGTGCCAGTTATGCGCACTCGCGTGAAGCTGTAGTTTGTCGCAAGCGACAGCACTCGTCGCGAGAATGTGCTTAGCACATTCTTTTTTATAATAGGAAATGGATGGATAGTAATGAACAATAATGATTATAAAGATAACAATGAGAACTTAAACAGTGAGAACACTGTGGATAATAAAAGCAGCCAGAACAGTGGTCATAGAAGAAGCAATGTCCAGCATACTGGCAGTAATACAGCTAACAATAACAGCCGTCACAATGTAAGAGAGGGAAGTAACAATAATTCAGAACATCACAGCAGCAATAGTAGTGAAGGACACCACAGCCACCATAGCAGTGGGGAACATCACAGCCACAGTGGTAAGAAGAGATTAACAAAACAGCAGAAAAAGAAACGTACTATAACAATTGTTTCAATAGTAGCTGCGGTTGTTGTTATTATAGGAATTATGGGTGTTAAAGGCTTATCTGATGCCAAGGGAATGTTAAAGAATGCTAATGAATTAAAGACAGAGATGAATGATATGCTTGGAGCTGTAAAAGCCCAGGATGCTGAGGCAGCTAATACAGCAGTATTAAAGCTTGACAATACAACTTATAAGATAAGCAAGACATTATCAAGCCCATTGTGGAAGATGGCAAGCCACATTCCGGTTGCAGGAAAGTATGTTAAGTCAGTAGATACACTTATAGGACTTGTTGAAGATGCATCAGATGATATTATAAAGCCGGCAGTAGCAACAATATCAGAATACCCTATGTCAGGTCTTAAAGTAGGTGATGGTTTTAGTGTAACAACAATTAATGCCTATCTTGATCTTTTAGAGCAGATACAGCCAGTGGTTAATAATATGACTGCTAAGATGAACAAGGTTGAACTTCCGGGAAGTATGGGAACAATGATATCTTCTTATAGTGATAAGATAACATCACTTATGAGTATGTACACAGATTATGAAGATTACATTCCATTAATGAAAGCATTTATCGGCGATGGAAGTGATAAGGTATATCTTCTTGCTGCACAGAATACAGCAGAGATAAGAGCTGCAGGTGGTTTCCCAGGTTCAATCGGAACAATAAGGGTTGAAGATGGTGTAATGTCAATTGGAGATTTTAATCCTGTTAATGATGTATTGGCAACATATCCACCAGATGAAGCTAATGTTACAAGAAAAGAATTAAAGATATTTAATGATACGTTAATCTATTCAAGAGATGCAAGTTTTAACCCTGATTTTGAAAGAGCTGCTCAGATATGGGCTTTGGCTTATGAAGCTAAGCACGGTGAGAGCGTTGATGGTGTGCTTTCACTTACACCGACTATTATACAGAAGGTTCTTAGAATATCAGGACCAATTACACTTCCTGATGGAACAGAGCTTAATGGTGATAATGCCGTATCAGTATTACAGTATGAGCTTTATTATAAATATCTTAGCGACAGAGGTACTAATGTTGATTATAATGAAGCTAATGAATATGTCGATGGTCTTTTTGCAGAGACAGCCAAGCAGGCAATGGCAGTATTGGTATCAGGCTTTGATTTTAAGAGAATTAATGAATATGTAGATATGTTTAATGAGGGTGTTGAGGAGAACACAATTATGCTCTGGTTCGTAGATGAGCAGGAAGAGCAGTATGCTAAGGACGCAGGTTGTTCAGGAAATCTTAATGATGACCCGGCTAATCCAGAAGCAGGAGTATTCTTCAGCTTATATGAGCCTTGTAAATTAGGCTGGTTCTTAAATATTGATACAGAGATGAGTGAGCCTGTTATTAATGCAGATGGAACAAGAAGCTATGATATTACTGTGACATTAACTAATACAATTAAAAGAAGCAATATAACAAGAGCAGGTGGTTATATTCTTGGTGGATTCGATGGTGGAATAAGAGGATTTGTTCATTTATTTGCACCAGCAGGTGGTACTATAGGTAACTTTGAGACTAATAATGGCCTTAAGATAACAACTGATGAGTATGATAATCTTGAAGTTGGTTATAATGTTGATCTTGTAGTAGAAGCAGGTTCACCACAGGTAATAAAGTATACAGTAACAACAGCAGAAGGCGTTGATACACCACTTAAGATTCGCACAACACCTACATTACAGGCATACAGATAAAACAAGTAAGTATCGAATATTTTAGAAAGTGTTATGAAGGCAGGTTGTAGTGTATACAGCCTGTTGATTATATGGTATATATGAAATAAAAGGGGATGTGAAAAAACTCGATTGAGTTTTTTTACATCCCCAAAAAATGTTCGAAAATTACCCATGGTATATCAGAAGTTTCATCGTCAGCACTTGAAAAATACAATTTCTTTCCATAAGAAAATCTGTAGATGAGATATGTTGACGATTTCGCAACCTGTTTGTAACGTCCGGAAATTTTTTGATACAATACCGTATTAAGTGTATTGTCATTATGCTTTTCCATATAGGTTCTGCCATTTGATTTGAACGTCCGCGATGATGCCTGCACCGTTGTCGTCCTGACATTGGTTATCGCAAAACATCCCAAAACCATAAACAATAACAACAGACATAGTTTCAAATGCTTTCTCTTTGTGTTTTTCATTTTCTTTTTTCTTTTTCGTATTCTTTCAGTTCTTTCAGAGCCTTCTCACCCTGTGGGTAAAGAATGATGATATTAAAGATCGTCATCAGTCCGATTCCAACATCACCAAGATCCCACACAAATGTATATGCTGCAAGGCCGCCGATGAACAGCATCACAAGCGCCAGTACTTTGTATGCAGTCTGTGAAGCCCAGTTATCTCCGAAAAGATATGCAACATTGCATCTCGCATAAAAAAGGATGCCCAGAAACGTCGAAAAACTGAATAAAAACAGCGTCGCCGCAATAAAGATCACACCAAAACGGCCAAGATGATGTTCCATTGCTGTCTGCAGAAGATCCATTCCGGAAAGTCCTGTAACTTTTTCTTCCGGCGCAAGCAGCATGATAAATGCTGTACAGCTGCAGATCACGATCGTATCCACAAATACCCCGAGCGCCTGTACCAATCCGGCTTTGACCGGCTGGTCACATTCTGCCGCTGCTGCCGCACACGGAGCAGATCCGGAACCTGCTTCATTCGAAAACAGTCCACGTTTGATTCCATTCATTAGGACTGCGCCAAAACCGCCGGCTGCTGCCTGTCGGAATCCAAATGCTTCCTCAAAAATTCTTGCAAAAACACCCGGTAAACTTCCAAGATTCATCACAATGATCAGAATCGTGATTGCAAAATAGCATACCGCCATGACCGGCACTACCATATCCAGGATCTTAACTGTCGCATCTTTACGAAGCACTATCACAGCAGCCACAGCAACAAGTACTACCGTCATATAGATCGGCGGAATGGAAAATGCATTTTTAAATGAAGAAACAACAGAATTGCTGATCACTTGACTGATACCGCACCAGCAGATCAGACCGGAGATTGCAAACAACACAGAAATCACCACTTTGTTTCTCTTTTTCTTTTGTTTTTCTTCTACATATGCATGAATATAATACGCCGGACCGCCGCGGTAACCTCCGTACAGCGGATCTTTTTCTTTATAAAGCTGTGCCAGTGTCGCTTCAATAAAAGCTGTTGATGAACCGATAATTGCCGTCACCCACATCCAGAAAACCGCACCGGCGCCGCCTGCCGAAATTGCCGCAACAACACCGACCAGATTTCCCATACCGACACGGGTTGCCGTCGAAACGATCAGTGTCTGAAATGAAGACAGACTGTTTTTTTGTTGTTTCTTCTCAACCAGTGCCTGCACCATATCCGGGAACAGGCGAATCGGCAGAAAACGCGTCCGAACCGTAAAATAAATTCCTGTAGGAATCAGTAATATAATCAGAAGCGAAATCCCCAGAGTGCTGCCGCCCGGCAGTGGAATCTGCACCAGATCTCCCCACAGAAAACTATATACTTTCTCAATCAGAGTAACTATCATACTTTAAACCCTCTTCCATACTCACAACATCCGGGATACATGCTGCTCACGTCATCTACAACAGCCTGATTCCCGGACAAATTCCATAATAGTATAGCCCATATTAACCCTTAAACGCAAGTACTTTTAAGGTTTAAAGTCAAAAACTTTAAATAATTAAATCTTTCAACTATGTTTGAAGCCTACAGCATCGTTTAACATGGAATTTCATCAAGTATTGTTTGCATTATCTAAATACCATTGGTTCACTGGTAACTAAGTATGTACCGGATTATCTGAATGAAATCGTTAAGCAGCTAGTACTTTTATGGGAACTGGATACAAGTACATTTGTTTACGGAAGTGG